>Ga0105046_10003875_pt1 | contig 23777 bp, 20 predicted proteins | sample MAT03_FD_78385 | JGI IMG/M metagenome (GOLD analysis project Ga0105046, IMG submission 78385) | Freshwater microbial communities from Lake Fryxell liftoff mats and glacier meltwater in Antarctica - MAT-03 (megahit assembly) | ecosystem: Environmental > Aquatic > Freshwater > Ice > Liftoff...
AGATAACCGCTGAAAGCATCTAAGCGGGAAACTCGTCTCAAGATGAGTCTTGCCGGGGCCTTGAGCCCCCTGAAGAGTCGTTCGAGACCAGGACGTTGATAGGTCGGGTGTGGAAGCGCAGTAATGCGTTGAGCTAACCGATACTAATTGCTCGTGAGGCTTGACCCTATAACTCTGATGAAGAGATATATCGAGTTACGCCAAAGTTGACGCGATCTGCTGATTTGACCCTACAAATTGACTGTCCAGGCCAAGCCTGGGTGGTGACAAGTCAAGCCTGATGACCATAGCGAGGTGGTCCCACTCCTTCCCATCCCGAACAGGATAGTGAAACACCTTTGCGCCGATGATAGTGCGGGTTCCCGTGTGAAAGTAGGACATTGTCAGGCTATTTAATGAAAACCCCGGCTCGCAAGAGTCGGGGTTTTTTGCTTTGTGACATCACGTGAGGCGAGGCTGACTACAGAGGCCGCGGTTCTATCCGCCGCGGCGTTGTCGTTCATCATCAAATGGTTTTATGTTGCGCTGCGCAGCTCCCGTCGCAGTATCTTGCCCACGTTGCTCTTGGGTAGTTCGTCGCGAAACTCGATGTACTTCGGCCGTTTGTAGGCGGTGAAGTTTTCGCGGCAGTAGGCCGCCACGTCGTCCTCGGCCAGCGACGGGTCGCTCTTGACCACGAAGAGCTTGACCGCCTCGCCGCTCTTGGCGTCCGAGACGCCGATTGCCGCACACTCCAACACGCCCGGATGCAGGCTCACTACCTGCTCGATTTCGTTCGGATAGACGTTGAAGCCCGAAACCAGAATCATGTCTTTCTTGCGATCGACGATCCGGATGTAGCCCCGCGAGTCCATCACGCCGACATCGCCAGACTTAAAGAAACCGTCCTCGGTCATCACGTTCGCCGTCTCGTCGGCGCGGTTCCAGTAGCCGGCCATCACCTGCGGGCCACGGATGCAGATCTCGCCGGCAGTATCCAGGGGCACATCCCGCCCTTCGTCATCGCGGATCACGATCTCGGTCGACGGGATGGGCAGCCCGATCGTGCCGGAGAACTCGGATACGTCCAACCGGTTACTCGTGGCCACCGGTGAGGTCTCCGACAGACCGTAGCCCTCGACGATCGGGCAGCCGGTGACACGCAGCCACTTCTCGGCGGTGGCACGCTGCACGGCCATGCCGCCGCCGTTCGACACGACCAAGCGAGAGAAATCCAGTCGCGCGAAATCCGCATCGTTGGCCAGCGCGTTGAACAGCGTATTCACCGCAGGGAACATGTTCACCTGAACTTTGCCTAAGGTGCGCACCAGCCCGGGCAAATCACGCGGGTTGGGGATCAGCAGATTCATCGCGCCGAAGCGCGCGCCCATCAAGGCGCAGATGGTCAGTGCGAAGATGTGATAGAGCGGCAGCGCACAGACGATGGTCAGCGGCCGATCGCCGACCTTGTCCAGCATCGGCTTGAACCAGGCCTCGCACTGAACCAGGTTGGCGGCCACGTTGCGATGTAACAGCACCGCGCCCTTGGACACACCGGTGGTTCCGCCGGTGTACTGCAGGAAGGCGATGTCATCGGGACGCACATCGGGCCGACGCAGCACCATCCGAAATCCGGCATCGACCGCGTCGTTGAATCGGGTGACGGTGCGCTGCTCATCAAGCGGCAGCTTGAACTCGGGCACCATCCGGCGCAGGTGGCGTACGGCGAAGTTGATGAAGCGGCCCTTCCAGAATCCGAGCAGATCACCCATGGAGGCCAGCACCACATGCCGAACCGGTGTGCGCTCGAGTACCTCCTGCAGCGTGATGGCGAAGTTCTCCAGCACGATCGCTGCCACCGCGCCCGAATCGCTGAGTTGGTGCTCGAGCTCGCGCGCGGTGTACAGCGGATTGACGTTGACCACGACGTAGCCGGCCCGCAGCACGGCGGCGATGGCCACCAGGTACTGGGGCACATTGGGCATCATGATGGCGACGCGATCGCCTCTTTGCAGCCCGCGCGACTGCAACCAGGCTCCAAGCGACTCGGAGAGCTGGTCCACATCGCGATAGCTCAGCCGGGTATCCATGCACATCAGCGCGTCCCGCTTGGGGTAGCGCTCGAAGGCGTCCTCCAGCGCCGCGACGACGGTCGGGATGGCGTCCAGCGACACCGTGGTCGGAACGCCTTGTGGGTAATGCTCGAGCCAGGGTGTTTGCACGGGATGCGCGGTCAGGGGTTCAGAGTAGCGAATGGTCCGGGCGCTGCTGCCGCGCAGCTACGGTAGTTGTCCTAACAGGGGTGCGGCTTGCACAGCGTCGGGCGCCTGTGCCCCGGCGCCCGACGGACAGGCAAACAGCTCTTCGGCCAAGCGGGTCTCGCGCTCGCTCACGGTCTGCAGAAAGGGCTCGGCACCGCGCATCTCCCGAAAGGTGTCGAAACCCGCCTCCAGAAAACTCTGCAGAGTGCCCAGGCCGGCGGCTTGCGCTGGCCCGCGCATCAGCCGCAAGCTGTGACGCAACAGTGGGTTCTTCGTGTAGCGCTCGAGCGAGCGGCCGATCTGCAACATCAGCGCAATCTGGCGCATGCGTTGCTCGCGCTGACCGACCTGTTGCCACGCCTGCAGATACGACGCAGACACCACCGGCACCGCAGGCAGTGCCCGCGCCATCGCGGTATCGAGCACCTCGGAGAGCGCATGCAGCTCGGCCAGCCCGCGCACGGTGCTGACGATGTCCGAGGGAAAAAGCCGCACCAGCGCCGGCACGATGCGCGCGAACTGGGCATCGCGCTGCGCGAAGTCATGCGGGCCGTACAGCTCTTCGAGAAAGAACAAGGTCGCACGGGCGAACCGAGGCTGCGCCATCTGGTCGGCGTAAGTCTGCGCAAAGCGCATGTGCTGATAGTGCTTGATGGCGTCCACCTTGGCCTGCAAACCGGGCTCGGCGGGGCGCAGCACGCGCTCGGCCTCGACAGCGTGCAGGTGCTGGAGGATCGCCTGGGCATCGGGCGACATGCAGCAAGACTACCAAAGCCCGCCGGCGATCGCTGCAATTCGCCGGGATGCGACACTGCCAGCAGATGAGCCGGCCGCCGATCTCTCACTGCCGCCCGCCGCGGACCAGGCGCTAGCCGCCATGCTGGCCTGGTTGCTTCGCCTGGTGTTGATCGCGGTGTTTGTGCTGGCCGGCTCGCTGCTGACCTGGGGCGTGGCCGCCGGCCAACCGGGCTGGGGCCTGGCCGCTGCGCTGGCAGTGTTTGCCGCTCAGCCCTTGATGCTCGGTGTCGAGTTCATGTTGCAGCGCCAAGCGCACGGCAACGATCCCACGCCGCGGCCGACCACCGCCGCACTGTGGGCAGCCTGGCAGGCCGAAACGAGCGTTGCCGTCCGCGTGTTCTTCGGGCGTCAGCCCTTCCTTGCTGAGCACGAGCCCGATCATCTGCCGATGCAGGCCCAGGGCCGGCGCGGCGTGCTGCTGCTGCACGGCTTCATCTGCAACCGCGGGCTGTGGAACCCATGGCTGCGCCGACTGCGCCACCAGGGTGTGCCCGTGGTGGCCGCGACGATGGAGCCGGTGTTCGGCAGCATCGACGACTGCGCTCCCGCGGTCGAGTCAGCCATGCGCCAGCTCGAGCAGTGCACGGGCATGCGCCCGATCGTCGTTGCGCACAGCATGGGCGGCCTGGTGCTGCGCAGTTGGTGGGCACGCCACGACGGCGACTCGCGCGTGCAGCACGCGATCACTATCGCCTCGCCTCACCATGGCACGGTGCTGGCCCGCTGGGCACTGTGGCGAAATGCGCGTCAGATGCAGCGCGGCTCACAGTGGCTGAAAGCGCTCGCCGGGGCCGAGCCGGCTGAGCGCTACCGCCGATTCACCTGCTTCTTCGGCGCCTGCGACAACATCGTCTTTCCGCCGCTGACGGCCACACTGGATGGCGCGGACAACCGGCACTTGCCCGGCATTGCGCACATGAAGATGATCGAGAGCCAGAGCCCTTGGCAGGCGCTGCAGACCCTGCTTCAGCCTCACGCCGGAGTCCACCACGACACACCGCGCAAGCCGGGCGGCGGTTGAAACCCAGTCAGACGCTGAACTCGCGCTCGCCGGCCAGCACCGCGCCTGGCTCGATCTCGCCCTCGGCCGCAATGCGCTGGCGCACCGCGTTGTAGACCGGCGTGAAGTCGGGCGCCGTGGCATCGAACAGCTGGTAGAAGGAGTCGATGACGAAGTAGGTGTCCTGAAAGCTGTCGATTCGGTAGCGGCTGCGCATCAGCCGCTGCAGATCGAAGCCCACGCGCCGCGGCCCGCTGCTGCGCACGCTGTTCGGCAGTTCACCGGCCGAACTGAGGATGCCCGCACCATAGGCGCGCAGCCCGAGCGGCGTATCGATCAGACCGAACTCCACCGTGTACCAGTACAGCCGCGCCAGCAGCTCGCAGGCATCGAGTCGGCTGGCCTTCATGCCCCCGGCGCCGTAGGCCTGCATGTAATCGGCGAACACCGGGTTGAAGAGCAGTGGCACATGGCCGAACAGGTCATGGAACACATCGGGCTCGACCACGTAGTCGAATTCCTCGGGCCGTCGGATCCAGTCGGTGACCGGGAATCGCCGTGCCGCCAGCAGCGCGAAGAAGGCTTCCTCCGGGATCAGTCCCGGCACCGACACGATCTGCCAGCCGGTGGCCTTGATCAGCCGCTCGGAGATGTCGTCGAAGCGCGGAATGTGCTCGGGCTCGCCCAGCTCGCTGACGGCAGCGATGAACTCGTCGCAGGCCAGGCCGGGCAAATGCTGCAACTGGCGTGTGTAAAGGCGGCGATAGGTGTCGTGGTCGGCCGCGCTGTACTGCGCCCAATCCTGCTCGCACGTGTAGTCGGAGCGCGCCCGCGCATAGTCGCCGCGCGGCGGCCGGTCGCCCGTGCCGTAGGTGACCGGCGCCACGCCGAGATTGACGCCCTTCATGCCTTGGCCAGCACCCCGCGGCGCATCTGGTCGAGTTCGATGCTCTCGAACAGCGCCTTGAAGTTGCCTTCGCCGAAGCCCTGGTCACCTTTTCTCTGGATGAACTCGAAGAAGATCGGCCCCAGCTGGTTCTCGCTGAAGATCTGCAGTAGCAAGGCTCCGGCCTTGCCGTCGACCAGGATCTTGCGCTGCCGAAGCGCAGCCACGTCCTCGCCGTGGCCCGGGATGCGCTTGTCCACCAGCTCGTAGTAGGTGTCGATGGTATCCAGCAGCTTGACCCCCGCGCTGCGCAGCGCGTCCACGGTGGCCGGCAGGTCACCCGAACCCATCGCGATGTGCTGGATGCCTTCGCCGTGGTACTTGTCCAGGTACTCCTGGATCTGCCCGGCCTTCTCGTTGCCTTCTTCGTTGATCGGGATGCGGATGTGACCGCAGGGGCTGGTCATCGCCTTGCTTTTCACACCGGTGACCTGGCCCTCGATGTCGAAGTAGCGCACCTCGCGGAAGTTGAACAGCCGCTCGTAGAACTCGGCCCACTCGCCCATGCGGCCGCGGTGCACGTTGTGCGTCAGGTGGTCGACATAGGTGAGGCCGAAGCCCGGTGGGTTCAGGCTGGCACCGGGCAGCGGCTCGAAGTCGACATCGAAGAAGCCGATGTTGCCGATCTCGCCATCCTGTGCACCGCCCTTGCCGCGCCAACGGTCGACCAGGTAGATCAGGCTGTCGCCGATGCCCTTGATGGCCGGGATGTTCAGCTCGCCCGGGCCAGCCGTGCCGGCGAAACCCCAGGCGCCGAGCGACAACGCCCGCTCGTAGGCGGCCTTGGCGTCCTGCACCCTGAAGGCGATAGCGCAGATGCTCGGCCCGTGCTGGCGAGCGAAGCGCTGCGCGAAGCTGTCCGGCTCGGCGTTGACAAGGAAGTTGATGCCGCCCTGGCGGTACAGGAGCACGTTCTTGCGCCGATGCCGGGCGATCGCCACAAAGCCCATGCGCTCGAACAACGCGCCCATGGCTGCGGGGTCGGGCGCGGCGTACTCGATGAACTCGAACCCATTCGTGCCCATCGGGTTGTCCCAGGCGGTCAAGTCCATCGGTGGCTCCTGTGCGTGAAGATCTGTCTCGGAGCCGCCACTGTATGCCCGATGGCGTGCTGGATGCCTGCGATCCAGCACGCGCGTGGCGGCGGACCGCAGGAACCCTGCAAGAATTTCTGGCGCTGTCGCGACATCGCACCACGGCCGCTTCATCATCGACCTGCTGCTCGAGCATCTCAGCGTGCAGGATTGCACGACAAAATTCATGCTCGAACGCGTCAAACACACCACCGCACTGCCGGTCTGAAGGACTCCGCCGATGTTTGAATGGATCAACGACATCGCCGCCTGGCTGCAGACCTGGATGAGTCCGACCGCCGGGCTGTGGGGCGTGTTCTTTTCGGCACTGCTGTCGGCCACCATCCTGCCCGGTTCGAGCGAGGTGGTGCTGACCGCGCTGATCACCGCCTACCCCGACCAGGCGTGGGCGGGCATGGCGGTAGCGACGGTTGGCAACGTCGTCGGCGGCATCACCACCTACTGGATGGGGCACCTCAGCCGCGGCGGTTATGAGCGCCTGAAGCGCGTCAAAGTCGATCTGGAGCACCCGCGCATTGCGCGTCTGCGTCGCTGGGGCCCGCCTGCGCTGGTGCTGGCTTTCCTGCCCCTGGTGGGCGATGCGCTGGTGCTCGCCGCAGGCTGGCTGAGGATGCCCTTCTGGGCCAGCATGTTCTGGGTGGCCGTGGGCAAGGCCGCGCGCTATCTGCTGTTGGTGCTGGGGCTGCTGGGCGTGCTCAGCTTTTCCTGAGCGGCGCTTCGGCTTCTCGAGTCAGCCCGCCCCGGGCGCTCAGCTGTCGAGTTCTTGCAGCAGGCGCTGGGTGGGGATGACGCCCATCGTCAGCAGTTCGGCGATGTCGCTCACGTCGTCGGGGATCGCCGGGTTGTCCCAGCCCAGCGCCGTATGTCGCGCCAGCCGCATCGCCAGCAGCACATTGCGAACCTGCGCGCTGTCGGCATGCTGGTCATCGCTGATGCGTACCAGCAGCTCGGGCAGCCGCCAGTCGCGCATCAGCCGTTGCTGCAACTCGGCTGCGGCGATGCCCAGCACCTCGCGCTGCGCGTCGGCGGTGCGCAGCGTCGGGTCCTGCGCCTGCAGGTGCTGGATCTGCAGCATCGGCGCCGGGGCGTGGCACCACAGCAGCATCTCGGCGAAGTCGTGCAGCAGCGACGCTTCGTGAATGACCGGGGCGTCGTGGTCCATGCGGTGCACCGCAAAGCCCAGCGCGAAGCCTGCCGCGCGGTAGGCGCGCTGCAGCACATCCTGCAGCCCACGCAGTGCCTGCGGATGCGCCGCCAGATGCTGCTCGACCGAGATCTGCGGGCCGAAGGCGCGGAAGAAGGGTCCGATGCCCAGCATCACCAGCGCCTCGGTCAGGGTTTCGGGGTCGGTGGTTCGCCGCGGCGACGGCTTGCGGGCCACCTGCACCAGCACTTTCAGCGTCATCAACGGATCGTTGCCGAAGGTCCCGGCCAGCGTGTGGGCGTCGACTTCGTCCTCGATCAGGCGCAGCTCTTCCAGCGCCTCTGCGCTGCTGGCGCTTACTGGCACCTCGGCGTGCGCCAGCAGGGTGGCCCAGCCGGCGAGATCACGGCGCAGGTTTGTCGGGGCCAGCGGGCGGGCGGTATGCATCCTGACCGTCGTATCGGCGCTTGCCGGCCCGACTTGAGCCGTTGCAGCCGCCGGCTACAGCGCCAGCATCTGTCCGATGCGCGGTGCCACGCGTCCTTGCAGCTGCGCTGTCAGCGCCGCCAGCAGGGCCTCCGGCCCCTGGCCGTGTTCGACCTGCAACCAGGCGCCGCCGGGCGCATCGACGGCAGCCTGGAAAGCCTGCCATGCCGTGCCCATGCGCCGCTGAAGCTCTTCGCTGCCCCAACCTTCGGGCGGTGGCGCGCTGCGCCCCGCCCATTGCGCCGGAGCGAAGAAGAGCACCGGCCGCGGCCCGGGCAGCCCGCGCGAGCCGCCCAGCGCCTGCCAGTGCGCGCCGCCGACGCTGCAGCTGTAGGCCAGCCGGCTGCCGAAGTGTTCGTGCACGTGCTGCCGCAGCGCGGCGCTGCCGGCGAAGTCGATGTAGACCGTGGCGGCGGCCGCGTCCAGCGTGCCTGGCGTGTCGAGGGCGTCGTAGCCGAGCACCTCATCGAAACAGCCCAGGCCGGCGACGAAGTCGCGATGCGGCGCCGACGTCAGGCCGATCACCCGCGGCACGCCGGGCTGCCCGCGTCGCTGCGCCAGGCAAAAGGCCGTGCCCCAGGCCGTCTTGCTCGATGCGCTGGACAGCACGATTTGCGAGGCGCCGAAGAAGCCGTGCCCGGCCATGAAGTCGTCGATCAGGAACGAGGTGGTGAACAGCGGCTGCAGCAGCGCGCGCAGGGCTTCTCGCTGCGGCTGCTGCCCGGCGGCGGCGCGCACGCGCTGCAGCCGGTTGTACACGGCAGGCAGTTCACGCCGGTGCGCGCGGGTGTCGACCAGGCTGTCTGCGCTGGCGGCCTCGGCTTGGACCACCAGGTAGCTGCCCATCGGCAGGAAGCCGTAGACGCGATCGCCTACGGCCAACGCCGGGGCACGTGACCCGGTCACCTCGGCGAAGCCCCACACCGGGATGCAGCCCCACTCGGCGTCGTCGGCGGGGAAGAACTGCCAGTACTTCATCGTCTCGCCGAAGACAGCGTAGGTGATGTTGTTGGCGGTGAGTGCGAACTGCTGAATACGCAGCCGTGCCTCGCCCTCGGCCAAGGCCCGCGCTGCGGGCGCGTCAGGGTCGCTGACCCAGCGGCTTCGTGTCAGATCGTTGCGGGCCACCAGCAGGCGCTGGTCGGCCTGCGGGCAGGGCTGCGGTTCGGGCATGGTCGGCTCCGGTCAGATAGCGGTCAGATCACCTTCGAACGGCGAGCATGCCACGCTGGGCGCAGGGCGCCGTCACCCCGGTGACTCGCACCGGCGTGACGGCCCCGCCGCGCTCAAAGGCGCTGCACGCCTTCGAGATAGCCCACGAGGCGGCCATCGACATACAGCGCACCTTCGGGCGCGCCGGCCTCGGCGTAGAACTCGAGCAGCGGCTCGTGTGGCGGTGCGGCGTCCACCACGTGCAGGCGCAGGGCGAGTTGCTCGAGCGCCGCACCGGCCAACCGCAGCGCGGCCGCCAGCAACTGTCGAAAGCGCGGTGTGCCCGTGGGGGTGCGCGGGCGCAGGGGAAAAGTCTTCATCGACATGATCGATCTCCTCGGGCGCGCCGGCGGTGGCGGCGGCGCGCGTCGTTCTTGAGGGCCCCTCAGGGGCTGGGCGGTTTGAGCAGCGCCATTTCGGCGCGCAGGCTGCGGCGTGCCTGCTGGCGCGTGTCGCGTCCACGGTGCACGCCGGCGGCGCGGCGGCGGCCGGCGGCGGCAAACGGGTTGCGCGGCTTGGCGGACGGGACGGTGATGCGGATCGACATGGCGACTCTCCTCGGCAGTATCGGGGGCTGACAGCGAAACAGGCCGGAGGCCGCTGGTCCGATGATCAACTTGCTCAGATGATAAATACGTAATTATCAAAGAGCAAGAGAGCTTGCCCGCTGATGCCGCGACGGCGCGCGCCTCGTTGCGGCAGCGCCACGCGGCATGAGGTCAACGCGTCAGCGGCGGCGCTTGAGCGGCGCCACGCCGCTTTGTGCGCGCAGCCAGACGGTGTGCGCGTCTTCGGCTGGCGCAGACGCGCGGGTGCGTGATGTCGACGTTGGCGCGGGCGCGCCAGGAGCGCCCGGCGGTGTTGGCGCGGCCGGCGGCAGCAGCACCTCGCCCAGCAGATCGAGCAATCGGGTGCGGGCGCGTTGCGGGTGGCGGCGGTAGTAGGTAAGCACCAGGCCGACGATGAAACGCTCGTCGTCGTCGCGAGGGTTGGGCTCGTCGTCGTCCGTGCCGCCCGCTGCGGCGGGCGCTGTCGGACTGGCGGCGTCGGCTGAGCGATGAGGCAGGTCCATCCACCCCACCGGCTTGTGGCAGAGCTGCTCGAACTGGCGCGCCAGTCGCTCGCCGATCTGTCGCGAGCGGCCCTTGATCTGACTCCAGTAGCTGGGCTGTATCTGCACCCGCTCGGCGAAACGCCCTTCCAGCCCGCGCAGCGTGGCCGCATCGGCATGGCGCGCCGTGGCCCGCACGAACTCCTCGAACAGCGCCAGCGCGTTGTCCAGACGCACCTGCGCCAGATCTTTCGGCGAAAGAAGCATGGCGCTGATGATAAATCGCCCTTCACCAGCCTGCGGCCGGGCGGCGCGGCGGCACTGCTAGCCTTGGGGCCGGCGTACCCTGCGCCGCCAGGCCACCTCCGGCCGCCTACCGATGACCCAACACCCTTTCGCCGCGCCGCGTGTGCTGCCGTTGCTCGTATTGGCGCAGTTTCTGGGCACCTCGCCGTGGTTCGCGGTCAACGCCGTGATGCCCGATCTGCAGCGTGAGTTCGGCTGGCCCGCTGCGGCAGTCGGCAGCCTGACCTCGGCGGTGCAACTGGGCTTCATCGTCGGCGCGCTGGTCTTCGCACTGCTTGCGCTGGCCGACAGATTCGAGCCTCGTCGAGTGTTCTTGCTCTGCGCGCTGGCCAGCGCAGGCTGCACGCTGGCGGCCGTGACCTGGGCCGAGTCCTTCTCCGCGCTGCTGGTCTGGCGCGCGCTGACCGGCTTCTTCCTTGCCGGCATCTACCCGGTGGGCATGAAGATCGCCGCGCAGTGGTTCCCGCGCGGCCTGGGCGCGGCGATGGGGCTGCTGATCGGCGCGCTGGTGCTGGGCAGCGCCTTGCCGCACGCGCTGCGGGCGCTGGCCGACGGGCTGACCGGCTGGCCATGGCAGTCGGTGTTCCACGCCGTGGCCGGCGCCTCGCTGCTGGCCGGGGTGCTGCTGATGTGGGGTGTGCCCGAGCCCGCGGTGGCAACGCAGCGCGCGCCGGGGCTCAACCTGCGTGCGCTGCGCAGCCTGGTGACAGACCGCCTGGTGCGCGCCTCGGTGTTCGGCTACTTCGGCCACATGTGGGAGCTCTACACGATGTGGGTGCTGGTGCCTTTGGTGCTGGCCACACGGCTTGTGGGCACGGCAGCGTCCTGGGCGGCTTTCGCTGTGCTCGGCGCCGGCGCGCTGGGCTGCGTGCTGGGTGGCTGGGCGGCCCTGCGTGTAGGCAGCGCGCGCGTGGCCGGGGCGCAGCTGGCCACCAGCGGCCTGTGCTGCCTGGCCGCGCCGTGGCTGATCGATGCCCCGGCGCCGCTGTTCTACGGCTGGTTGGTTTTGTGGGGCATCACCGTGGCCGGTGACTCGCCGCAGTTCTCGGCGCTCACCGCCAGCAACGCGCCGCGCGACGGCGTGGGCAGCGTGCTGACGCTGACCAACAGCATCGGCTTCGCCATCAGCATCGTCAGCATCCAGCTCTTCGTCGGGCTGGCGCAGACGGTACCGCTGGCGCAGCTGCTGCCCTGGCTGGCCGTGGGGCCGGCGCTCGGACTGCTGGCGCTGCGCCCACTGCTGCGGTAACGGGCCGCAGCTGAGTCCGCTGCGGCGCCGCTCAGGCGGCCCTGTCGCTGCTGACCTTGGGCGCGGTCTTGACGCTCGCCAACATGGTGACCGCAAGCACCGTCACCACCACGCCGAGCGAGACCAGCACCGGGATCTTGAAGAAGTCGACGATCAACATCTTGGTGCCGATGAAGACCAGAACGATCGCCAGGCCGTAGCTCAGCAAATGGAACTTCGAGGCCACTGCGGCGAGCAGGAAGTACATCGCGCGCAGGCCGAGGATGGCGAAGATGTTGCTCGTCAGCACGATGAACGGGTCCATCGTGATGGCGAAGATGGCCGGGATGCTGTCGACGGCGAAGATCACGTCGGTCAGGCCGATCAGCGCGATCACCAGCAGCATCGGCGTGGCGATCTTCTTGCCGTTCTCGATGGTGAAGAACTTCTCACCGTCGAAGTTCTTGCTCACCGGCAGCACGCGGCGCAGCAACTTGAGCGCCGGGTTGCTCTCCAGGTCAGGCTCCTGCCCGGCGGCCCACCACATCTTCACGCCGGTGATCACCAGGAAGGCGCCGAACAGGTACAGCACCCAGTGGAACTGCGCGATCAGCCAGGCGCCGAGCAGGATCATCACCGTGCGCAGCACGATGGCGCCGATGATGCCGATCATCAGCACGCGCTTCTGGTAGTCCGGCGGCACCGCGAAGTAGGTGAAGATCATCAGGAAGACGAAGATGTTGTCCACCGCCAGGCTCTTCTCGATGAGGTAGCCGGTCAGGAACTCCATGCTCTTCTGGTTGGCCAGCGCCGTGCCGTGGTCCTGATAGACCGCCCACCAGAAGAAGGCGTTGAACGAGAGGCTGAGCATCACCCAGACGATCGACCAGTTGAGCGCTTCTTTCACGGTGACCGAGTGCGCCCCCTGCTTCTTCAGCACGACGAAGTCGATGAAGAGGGCGACGAGGACGGATACGACAAAGAAGCCCCACAGCCAGGCCGGCGCGATGGTGTCCATGGACACTCCCGAGAGTTTGGGTTGAGTTCGCGCCGGAAGGTCTTGCGCGGGAGGAGGAGTCCCTGCGGGCCCGGGAGCGGTGCGGCTGATGCCGGTGCTCCGTATTGACGGGGTGCCGCGACAGCAAGGCGATTCGCCCTGGGCTGCCTGCTACTCGCCTTCCGACAGCGCGGATGCTAACCGACCCAGTCGACGCCCGGCACAGAAAGAGGGGTTTCGCGGCGTGCCAAATGCGCGCTGCAACGCTCAATCTTCCTCGGGGTGCCGGAACGCGCCCACAAGCAACTGCTGCACCCCGGGTGGAACGGCCTCGTAGTGCGACAGCTCGACGGTGTAGCGGCCCTGGCCGCTGGTCATCGCGTTGAGCCGCGACTGGTAGCCCGACAACTCGCTCATCGGCGCCTGCCCGCGCACCACCATCTGGCCGGCCACGCCGTTGGCGGTGCCGCTGACCACGCCGCGGCGCGACGACAAGTCGCCGGTGATGTCGCCCGTCGCGCCGTCGGGCGCGGTGATCTCCAGGTGCACGATCGGCTCGAGCACGATCGGCCGCGCCGCCTGCAGGGCGGCGAGGAATGCCTTGCGCCCCGCCGTGACGAAGGCGATCTCCTTGCTGTCCACGCTGTGGTGCTTTCCGTCGTGCACGACCACACGCACGTCGACCACCGGGCAGCCGGCGATGGCGCCGCTGGAGAGCACTTCGCGCACGCCCTTTTCCACCGCCGGGATGAACTGGCTGGGGATGACCCCTCCGCGGACTGCATCGACGAACTCGAATCCGGCGCCGCGTGCAAGCGGCTCGACGCGCAGGAAGACTTCACCGAACTGCCCCGCACCGCCGGTCTGCTTCTTGTGCCGGTGGTGGCCCTCGGCGGTGGCGGTGATGGTCTCGCGGTAGGCGATACGCGGCGGGCGCGTGTCGACCTCGAAGCGGTAGCTCTCCTTCATGCGCTCGAGCAGCATGCGCAGGTGCAGCTCGCCCAGCCCGTAGACCACCGTCTCGTTGGTGCTCGCCACATGCTCGACCTTCAGGCAGGGATCCTCGGCCACCAGCTTGGCCAGGATCTCCCAAAGTTTCTGCTCGTCACCGTGTCGCCGCGGCCCGACGGCCAGGCCGTGCACCGGCTGCGGAAACACCAGCGGCCGCAGGTGGATGTGATCGTCCTCGGCCGCGTCGTGCAACACGGCGTCGAAGTGCAGCTCGTCCACCTTGGCCAGCGCGACGATGTCGCCGGGCAGCGCTCGCGACACCTCCACATGCTCGCGGCCCTGCAGCATGTACAGGTGGTTGACCCTGAACGGCTTGCGCGCGTCGCCGACGTAGAGCAGGCTGTCGCGGTTGAGCGTGCCCTGCCAGACGCGGCAGATGCCGAGCCGGCCCACATAGGGGTCGTTGGTCACCTTGAAGACATGGGCCAGCACATGCAGCCGCGGGTCGGGCTCGGCGCGCATCGGTTGTGCCGCAGCGCCCTCGCCGATCAGGAAGTCCGGCGGGTTCGCCTCGGTCGGGTTGGGCAGCAGCCGCACGATGATGTCCAGCAGCTCGGCCACGCCCGCGCCGCTGCGCGCCGAGGTGAAGCAGACCGGAATCAGGTGCCCTTCGCGCAGGGCCTGCTCCAACGGCACGTGCAGCTCGGCGGGGTCGATGTCGCCTTCGTTCAGGTAGCGCTCGACGAAGTCGGCGTCGACCTCGACCACCTGCTCGACCAGTGCGCGGTGCGCCGCGTCCACCGCGCCGAAGTCGCTGTGGCCGCCGCGGTTGTAGAAGCAGTCGACTACCTTCGTCGCCCCGGCGTCGGGCAGATTCAGCGGCAGGCAGACGCGGCCGAAAGCGGCCTGGATCTGTGCCAGCAGCGCGGCCAGGTCGACCCCCGGCGCATCGATGCGGTTGACGATGATCAGGCGGTCGAGGTGGCGCTCGGCGGCATGGTTCATCATGCGCTGGGCCATCGGCTCGAGGCCGACCGCGGCGTTGATGACCACCGCCACCGTCTCTACCGCCTCCAGCGCGGGCAGCGACTGGCCGAGGAAGTCGGCGCCGCCCGGCGTGTCGAGCAGGTGGATGCGTGTGCCGGCGTGCGTCAGGTGCATCACGCTGGTGTTGAGCGAGTGCTGCATGCGCCGCTCGAGCGCATAGCAGTCGCTCACCGTGCTGCCGCGCTCGACGCTGCCCTGCGTCTTGATCGCGCCGCTGCGGTGCAGCAGTGCCTCGGCCAGCGTGGTCTTGCCGGCGGCGGCCGGACCGACCAGCGCCAAGGTGCGCAAGGCACTGACACCGCTGACTGCATCGCGGCTTGGCGCGGGGTTGGGCATCTCGTTGTCTCCTGGTTCGAGCCGCCTTCAGCGCGCGGCTGGGTCAGTCTGGGGCGCGGGTCTCCTGCACCACGGAGGGTGCGGCGGACTGCAGCGTGAGCGTGAAGCCGGCCCGAAGACTGGGCACTGAACGCCGGAGCGGGGCCAACCGGCTGTTGGCGGCGTCGACCGACGGTTCCGCTCCGGGCGCGGTCTCGGTGCCGGGGCTCTCGGAGTCTGGATTGGGCATGAGATCAGTCAATCAAAGCCCCAGTATCGTGTGATGCGGGCGCCGCCGCAATCCGGCGCAGCGCGCGCCAGTTCGCTCAACGGCCTATTGGAAAGCCACTTCCGCAAAGCTGCGCAGCTTGCGGCTGTGCAACTGGTCCAGACGCTGCGCACGCAGCAGCTCCATCGCATGCAGCCCGATGCGCAGGTGCTGGTCCACGCGCTCGCGATAGAAGATGTTGGCCATGCCCGGCAGCTTGATCTCGCCGTGCAGCGGCTTGTCGCTCACGCACAGCAGCGTGCCGTAGGGCACGCGGAAGCGGAAGCCGTTAGCGGCAATGGTGGCGCTTTCCATGTCCAGCGCCACCGCGCGGCTCTGGCTGAAGCGGCGCTCGGGGCCCGGATGCGGCAGCAGCTCCCAGTTGCGGTTGTCGGTGCTGGCCACGGTGCCCGTGCGCAGGATGCGCTTCAGCTCCCAGCCCGAGAGCTGGGTCACGTCGGCCACGGCCTGCTCGAGCGCCACCTGGATCTCCGCCAGCGCGGGGATCGGCACCCAAAGCGGCAGCTCTTCGTCGAGCACATGGTCCTCGCGCACGTAGCCGTGGGCCAGTACGTAGTCGCCCAGTTGCTGCGTATTGCGCAAACCGGCGCAGTGGCCGAGCATCACCCAGGCATGCGGGCGCAGCACCGCGATGTGGTCGGTGATGGTCTTCGCATTCGCCGGGCCGACACCGATGTTGACCATCGTCACGCCGCTGCCGTCCGGGCGCACCAGGTGGTAGGCGGGCATCTGCGGCAGCCGCGGCGGCGGGCTGCCCGAGGCCGCGCCGGGCAGCCCGACGCGCGGCGTGCGCACGTTGCCCGGTTGGACGAAGGCCGTGTATTCACATGCGGGGTCGGCCATCAGCCGGTGGCCCAGCGAAATGAACTCGTCGATGTAGAACTGGTAGTTGGTGAAGAGCACGAAGTTCTGGAAGTGCTCCGGCGCGGTGCCGCTGTAATGGCGCAGGCGGTGCAGCGAGTAGTCCACACGCGGCGCCGTGAACAGCGACAGCGGTTGCGCCTGCCCGGGGGCCGGGTCGTGCGTACCGTTGGCGATGCCGTCGTCCATCGCCGCCAGATCGGGCAGATCGAAGAGATCGCGCATCAGCAAGCGGCGTTCGGGCGGCATGCTGCCCTCCAGGTGCTCGTTCTCGGCAAGCGAGAAGTGCACCGGGATCGGTTGTGCGCTGCTGCCCACCTCGAGCTGCATGCCGTGGTTCTTCAGCAGCAGGCTGAATTGCTCGCGGTAGTAGCCGCCGAACAGCTCGGGCCGCGTCAGCGTGGTCTCGAAGACGCCGGGCCCGGCGACAAAACCGTAGGCCAGCCGCGAGTCGGCGCGCGCCACGGTGTCGGAGCGCACGCGCACGAAGGGGTAGCAGGCGCGCACACGCTGCGACAGCGGCTCGCCCGCGACGAAGCGCTGCAGCGCGTCGCGCAAGTAGGCGCAGCTGGCGTCATAGATGCTGCGCACCTGGGCCAGGGCAGCATCGGCGTCGTCGAAATGGGCGGGGGCGGTGAATGGCGATGAGGACATCGTTTGATTGTCGCGCGGCTGACCGGGATGAGTCCGATCGGCGCGGGTCAGGGCAGCGCGGCGTCGGTGGTGAAGATGCGCGGGTCCATCTCGCGCAGATCGTCGGCCACCGCCACCGCGGCGCCGCAGGCGGCGAGCACATCGCGCCCGATGTCCATGCCCGGCGCCACCTCGATCAGCGTGAGCCGGCCCGAGCGCAACTCGAACACCGCGCGTTCGGTGACGAACATCACCTGATGCCCGAGCCCGGCCACATAGGGGCCGTTGAAGCTGAGGTGCTGCACCCGCGGCACCAGCTTCTTCGCGTGGCCGTCGCGCAGGATGGCCAGCCGGCCGTCGCCGCTGCGCAGCGCCAGCCCGCCGGCGGTCAGCGTGCCCAGGAAGACCACCCGGCGCGTGCTCTGCGAGATGTTGATGAAACCGCCGACGCCGGCCACCATGTCGCCGAAGCGGCTGACGTTGACGTTGCCCAGCGGATCGAACTCCGCCAGGCCGAGGAAGGCGATGTCCAGCCCGCCGCCGTCGTAGAAGTCGAACATCGCCGCCTGGTCGATGATGGCCTCGGGGTGCGCGCTGGCGCCGAAGCTGAGTTTGTCGGCCGGCGTGCCGCCGACCGGACCCGATTCGACCGTCAGCGTGAAGCGGTCCCAGCCTTCCTCACGCGCCACGGCGCCGATGCCCGCGGGCATGCCCACGCCGAGGTTGGCCACCGCGTCGGGCAGCGCGGCGAGTTCGAGAAAGGCGCGTCGCTGCACGATGCGCCGCGCGTCCAGCGGCGCGCGCGCCGGCCGGGAGCGGTCACGCGGGGCCGCGCCGGTGTAGGCCAGGTTGAGCTCTTCGCCGAAAGTCATCCAGTGCTCGGCGGGGTCTTCGCAGACCACCAGATGGTCGACCAGCACGCCGGGCACGCGCACCAAGTTCGGATCCAGCGTGCCGGCGGGCACGATGCGCTTGACCTGCGCGATGACGATGCCGCCGCTGTTGTGCGCGGCCTGCGCGATGGCCAACAGGTCCTGGTGGAAGGGCTCGTGCTCGGTGCTCAGGTTGCCGCGCTCGTCGGCCGTGGTGGCGCGGATCAGCGCCACGTGCACCGCAAAGGCGGGGTAGAAGAGCTGCTCTCGCCCGCCCAGCATGACGAGCTCGACACGGCCGGGCGGCGTGCGCGGCGTCAGCCGGCCGCCGTCGTGGCGCGGGTCGACGAAGGTGTGCAGGCCGATCGGCGTGACCACCCCGGCGCGGCCGCCGGCGATGGCGCGAAAGAGATGCGTGATGACGCCCTGCGGCAGGTTCCACGCCTCGATGGCGTTGTCGCGCACCAGCGCGCCCAGCTTCGGCGCCGAGATCCAGTGCCCGCCGACCACCGCGCGCACCAGCCCGGCGTGGCCGAAGTGGTTGACGCCGCGGTGGGCGCGGTCGCCCTGGCCGGCGCCGTAGACCAGCGTCAGGCCGGTCGGCTGCCCGCAGGCCAGGAAGCGCCGCTCGAGCGCTGCCGTCACCGCCTCGGCGTGGCCGGCGCCGACGAAGCCGGCGCAGACCACCGTCTGGCCCGGCTCGATCAGCGCGGCAGCGGCTGCCGCCGTCAGCCGGTTGGGCGGCCCGCGTCGGGACGGCACGCGCTTTTTTCCCAGGTGTTCTCAGGCGCTCTCAGGCGCGTGCACTGGCGTGCTCGAGCCGCGTCATCTGCGCGCTCGACAGCACCAGGCTTGCCGCACCCATCAGCTCCTGCAACTGCACGACAGACGTGGCGCTGGCGATCGGCGCGCTGATCGAGGGCCGCGCCATCTGCCAGGCCAGCGCCACCTGCGCCGGGGTACTGCGCAGCTCCTCGGCGGTGACGTCCAGGGCGGCCAGCACCGCCATGCCGCGTGGGTTCAGATAGCCTTTGACGCCGCCACCACGCGGGCTCTTGCCGAGATCGGCCTCGCTGCGGTACTTGCCGGTCAGGAAGCCGCGCGCCAGACCGAAGAAGTTGATGACGCCGAGGCCTTCGCGCTGGCACAGCGGCTCCAGTGCATCCTCGTAGACGGCGCGCTCGACCAGGTTGTAGTGCGGCTGCAAGGTCTCGTAGCGCGGCAGCCCCAGGCGCGCGCTGGTGGCCAGCGCTTCGGCCAGCCGCGGCGCGCTGTAGTTCGAGGCGCCGATGGCGCGCACCTTGCCCTCGCGGATCAGTTCGGCGCAGGTGGCCAGCGTCTCTTCCAGAGGCGTCGCCGCATCGTCGTCGTGGCTCTGGTAGAGGTCGATGTGGTCGGTCTGCAGCCGGCGCAGCGAGTCTTCCACGGCCTGCCGGATCCAGCGCCGCGACAGGCCGATCTGCGCGCCGCCGGCGCCGCTGCCCATGTCCTTGCCCACCTTGGTGGCGATCAGCACATGGTCGCGCCGGCCGCCGCGCGCCAGCCAGCGGCCGATGATGGTCTCCGACTCGCCGCCCTGGTGCCCCGGGGCCCAGCGCGAGTAAACGTCGGCCGTGTCGATCAGGTTGAAGCCGGCGTCGACGAAGGCATCGAGCACCGAGAACGAGGTGGCCTCGTCGATGGTCCAGCCGAAGACGTTGCCGCCGAGCGCCAGCGGGGCGGTGTGCAGGCCGGATCGCCCGAGCGGGCGCAGTGCGAGTGCAGACATGATCAGTGGGTGGCTGCCGAGCCAGGTGCGTTGGAGCAGCCAGTATCGCGCGCCCGGACGGTCGTCAGCAGGCGTTCAGTCCAGATGCGCCACGCAGCCGGCCAGCACGATGGGGTGGGGTGGCTCGGCGCCGACCTGCGACAGCGAGGTGTTCTCCAGCCGCAGCATCAGCGCCTGGCCTGCCGCCAGCCTGGCATGCGCCGCCAGCATGCGGCGGATCACCAGACCATGGCTGACCACCAGCAGCGGCCCGGCCAGCGCGGCGCGCCGCGCAACCACCCGTGCCCAGGCCAGTGCGACACGCCGCTCGAAGTCGGCCAGCGATTCGCCACCGGGCGGCGTTTCGGGCAGCGCATTCGGGTCGATGCCCAGCTCGAGCCAGGAGCGGCCGCGCCAGTCGCCGAAGCTGCGTTCCTGCAGCAGCGGCTCGGCTTCGATCGCCAGCCCGGTGGCGGCCGCCACCGCCTGCGCGGTCTGCCAGGCCCGCGGCATGTCGCTCGACAGCAGCGCCATCGGCGCCAGAGTGGCCGCCCGCCGCGCCAGCGCCGCCGCCTGCCCGTGGCCGCGTGCGCCGAGTGGGGTGTCGGGCGGCTGCAGTACCTGCGCCGCGTTGAGCTCGGTCTGGCCGTGTCGGATCAGCAGGATGGTCATGGCGTTCAGCGGGTGCAAGGGATGGTGGACATCGGGTCTGCTCGGGGGTGGATGCGCGCCGGTGCCGGCATCATGCCGTGAACCGCGCCGCCCGCGACCCGGGAATGAACCCGGCGCGGCCGACCAAGGAGACGCTCCCGATGATCCCGAACCGATGGTCTGACGCTGCGGCGGCCAAGGTGGCCGCGCGGTTGTTCGTTGCGGGCGTTGCCACGCTGCTGGCACCCGCCGCCGTGCAGGCGCAAGCCGCCGCCACCCACAGCATCCGCGTGCTCACGCCCGAGGCGGCGCTGAAGGCCGCCAGCGCCGCCCTGCAGGACTGTCGCCGCCAGGGGTTCCAGGCGGCGGTGGCGGTGGTCGACCGCTTCGGCGTCACCCAGGTGATGCTGCGCGACCGCTTCGCCGGCCCGCACACGCCCGACACCGCGGCCAACAAGGCGTGGACAGCGGTGAGTTTTCGCACCTCGACCACTGATCTGGTGCGCACCACGCAGCCCGGCCAGCCGAGCGCGGGCATCCGCCATCTGCCGCGCGTGGTGGCGGTCGGCGGCGGGCTGCTGATCGAAGCCGGCGGCTCGCTGCTCGGCGCCATCGGCGTCAGCGGCGCGCCTGGCGGCGATGCCGACGACAGCTGCGCCAAGGCGGGCATCGCGGCGATCCGCGACGAACTGGACTTCTGATGCGGCGCCCGGGCTTCCCGGCTCAGTGACTCAGCGCCGCAGCCGCGGCGTCTACATGCTGCGCCGGTACTGTCCGCCCACCTCGAACAAGGCCGTCGTGATCTGCCCCAGGCTGCAGCAGCGCACCGCGTCCATCAGCACCGCGAAGACGTTGTCGTTGTCGATCACCGCCTGCTGCAGCCGCGCCAGCATGGCGGGGGCCTCGGCGGCATGGCGGGCGTGGAAGTCGTGCAGCCGCGTCAGCTGGGACTGCTTTTCTTCCTCGGTGCTGCGCGCCAGTTCGATGTGCTGGGGCATCGACTCGCCATGCGGGTTGCGGAAGGTGTTGACGCCGATGATCTGAAGCTCGCCGGTGTGCTTGAGCATCTCGTAGTGCATCGACTCTTCCTGGATCTTGCCGCGCTGGTAGCCGGTCTCCATCGCGCCGAGCACACCGCCGCGTTCTGCGATCTTCTCGAATTCGGCCAGCACCGCCTCTTCGACCAGTTCGGTCAGCTCGTCGATGATGAAGGCGCCCTGGCTGGGGTTCTCGTTCTTCGCCAGACCCCACTCGCGGTTGATGATCAGCTGGATCGCCATCGCGCGGCGCACGCTCTCCTCGGTCGGCGTGGTGATCGCCTCGTCGTAGGCGTTGGTGTGCAGGCTGTTGCAGTTGTCGTAGACCGCGATCAGCGCCTGCAGCGTGGTGCGGATGTCGTTGAAGGCGATCTCCTGCGCGTGCAGGCTGCGCCCGCTGGTCTGCACGTGGTACTTCAGTTTCTGGCTGCGCTCGTTGGCGCCGTAGCGCTCCTTCATCGCCACCGCCCAGATGCGCCGCGCCACGCGGCCCAGCACGGTGTACTCGGGGTCCATGCCGTTGCTGAAGAAGAAGCTCAGGTTGGGCGCGAAGTCGTCCACGTGCATGCCGCGCGCCAGATAGGCCTCGACGAAGGTGAAGCCGTTGCTCAGCGTGAAGGCGAGCTGGCTGATCGGGTTGGCGCCGGCCTCGGCGATGTGATAGCCGCTGATGCTCACCGAGTAGAAGTTGCGCACGTCGTGCTGCACGAACCACTGCGCGATGTCGCCCATCACCTTCAGGCTGAACTCGGTGCTGAAGATGCAGGTGTTCTGCCCCTGGTCTTCTTTCAGGATGTCGGCCTGCACGGTGCCGCGCACATTGGCCAGCACCCAGGCGCGAGTCTTCGCCGCCTCGTCATCGGTCGGCTGGCGGTTGTTGTCAAGCACAAAGCGCTCGAGCTGCTGATCGATGGCCGTGTTCATGAACATCGCCAGGATGCTCGGCGCCGGGCCGTTGATGGTCATGCTCACGCTGGTGGCGGGGTTCGTCAGGTCGAAGCCGCTGTAGAGCACCTTCAGGTCGTCCAGCGTGGCGATGCTGACGCCACTGTTGCCCACCTTGCCGTAGATGTCGGGCCGCAGGTCGGGCTCGTGGCCGTACAGCGTGACGCTGTCGAAGGCGGTGGACAGCCTCTTCGCCGGCTGGTCGGCCGACAGCAGCTTGAAGCGCCGGTTGGTGCGGAAGGCGTCGCCTTCGCCGGCAAACATGCGCGTCGGGTCTTCGCCTTCGCGCTTGAAGGCAAAGGTGCCGGCGGTGTACGGAAAGCTGCCGGGCACGTTTTCCAGCAGCAGCCAGCGAAGGATCTCGCCGTGGTCTTGCCAGGCGGGCAGCGCCACCTTGCGGATCTTGCTGCCGCTGAGTGTGGTGTGCGTCAGCGCGGTGCGGATTTCCTTGTCGCGGATCTTCACCACGTACTCGTCGCCGGCGTAGGCGCGCTGCATGTCGGGCCACATCGCCAGCAGCTTGCGCGCCTGCGCGTCCAGCCGCGCCTCGCGCTGCTGCGCGAGCTCGGTCAGCGCCTGCACCGCCCGCTCGCGTTCGGGCTTGTCGGCCTGCAGCATGCGGGCACTGGCCTGCAACTGCTGCACCTCGCGCGCCAGCGCCGCCTGCTGAGCGGCATGGCGTTTGTAGCCGCGCACGGTGTCGGCGATGTCGGCCAGGTAACGCGCCCGCGCCGGCGGCAGGATCGGCGTCTGCTGCGTGCTGTGGCGCGTGGTCACGCGCGGCAGGCGGCCTTCGGCCAGCGCCAGGCCCAGACCACGCAGCCGGTCGGCCAGCGCCTGGTACAGCGCGGTCACGCCGTCGTCGTTGAAGCGGCTGGCCATGGTGCCGAAGACCGGCATCTGCTCGGGCGGCTGGCTGAACGCCTCCTGGTTGCGCTGCACCTGCTTGGCCACGTCGCGCAGCGCGTCCAGCGCGCCCTTGCGGTCGAACTTGTTGATTGCCACCAGCTGCGCGAAGTCGAGCATGTCGATCTTCTCCAACTGGCTGGCCGCGCCGAACTCCGGCGTCATCACGTACAGCGGCACATCGACCAGCGGCACGATGGCGGCGTCGCCCTGGCCGATGCCCGAGGTCTCGACGACGATCAGATCGAAGCCCGCCGCCTTGCATGCGGCCAGCACATCGGGCAGCGCCTGGCTGATCTCGCTGCCGAAGTCGCGTGTGGCCAGGCTGCGCATGAACAGGCGCGCGCCGCTGCGCCAGGGCGCGATGGCGTTCATGCGGATGCGGTCGCCGAGCAGCGCGCCGCCGCTCTTGCGCCGGCTGGGGTCGATCGAGATCACCGCGATGCGCAGCGCATCGGCTTGGTCCAGGCGCAGGCGGCGGATCAGTTCATCGGTCAGGCTGCTCTTGCCGGCGCCGCCGGTGCCGGTGATGCCCACCACCGGCGTCTTCACCGACGCCGCCGCGGCGTGCATCTCAGCGCGCAAGGCCGGGTCGGCGCGCCCGTTCTCCAGTGCCGTGATGGCCTGCGCAAGGGCGCGCCAGGCCGCGTCGGTGTGGCCTTGCAGAGCGGCCACGGCCGTCGGTGCGTGCGGCGTCAGGTCGACGTCGGCGCGCATCATCATCTCGCCGATCATGCCCTGCAGCCCCATGCGCTGGCCGTCTTCGGGGCTGAAGATGCGTGTCACGCCGTAGGCCTGCAGCTCACCGATCTCGGCCGGCACGATGACGCCGCCGCCGCCGCCGAAGACCTGGATGTGCGCGCCGCCGCGCTGGCGCAGCAGGTCGACCGTGTACTTGAAGTACTCGACATGCCCGCCGTGGTAGCTGCTGACGGCGATCGCCTGCACGTCTTCCTGCAGCGCGGCGGTGACCACCTCGTCGACGCTGCGGTTGTGGCCCAGGTGCACCACCTCGGCGCCA
>Ga0105046_10003878_pt1 | contig 23773 bp, 18 predicted proteins | sample MAT03_FD_78385 | JGI IMG/M metagenome (GOLD analysis project Ga0105046, IMG submission 78385) | Freshwater microbial communities from Lake Fryxell liftoff mats and glacier meltwater in Antarctica - MAT-03 (megahit assembly) | ecosystem: Environmental > Aquatic > Freshwater > Ice > Liftoff...
CGTTCCGACAGCGCGAAGGATGATTGTTCCATGCTGGCAATTGGCAAAACATGGATGGCAAAAAAAGAAGAGAGCGACAACCATGAATGGTATGTCATCGACGCCGACGCCCATATTGTGGGGCGTTTAGCCAGTCGTATCGCCACGGTCCTGATGGGCAAACACAAGCCGAATTACACTGCTCACGTTGATACAGGCGGCTGCGTGATCGTGCTCAATTGCGATCGTATCCGCTTTACCGGCAATTCTGTGCAGCATTCCAAAGTGCCGTACATGACAACCAAGATGGTCAAGAAGAAGTACGATCGGTACACCGGGTTTCCGGGTGGTCTGCGAACTCGAACCGCCGTTGAAACATGGGAAAAACGACCTGATCAGCTGCTGAGCGAAGCCGTTCGCCGCATGTTGCCCAAGAACAAACTGGGCCGCCAGATGCTGACAAAACTCCGAGTTTTTGTCGGTACAGACCATCCCCATCAGGCACAAGCCCCGAAGCCATTTCCAGCCCATCTGGTACCTGATCGCAAGGTCAAGGGCTAGTGTTTTGATTGCGAGGCTCGACATTCGATACTGGATCTGCTTGTCATTGGTCTGCGTCATTTTGATCTCAGGTCGTTTTCAAATGGCCTCGACATGTTCATTGTTTCCTCACTTTTCGCTGTGAATTCTTCTTATGAGTATGGAACCTGTTGTTTCAACGGATGATGATCTGACTGCATCGCAGCCAGAAGTTCCATCGTCGCAGTTGCCAGAACTGACCATTGGAGGCGGTGATGCGTCTGCGCCCGCCGACCTGACGTACCAGCCGGTCATTCGCGGAAAGATCGACCGCTTTGGGGTTGCAATGGGAACCGGCCGCCGCAAGACGTCGGTCGCTCGTGTTCGAATCAAGGAAGGCAGCGGACTTTTCGTTGTCAACGGGCGTGCACTGGAAGAATATCTCTGCGTCGAACGCGACCGTGACAGCGTCATGTTTCCATTGCGAGTCGCAGACAAAGTGGGAAAAGTTGATATCTCAATTCGCGTTCAGGGCGGCGGAACGACTGGCCAGACCGGTGCCATTATTCTGGGGATCGCCCGTGCATTGGAGGGCATGAATCCTGCATGGCACCACGCTCTGGCTGACGCCGGACTATTGACGCGCGACGACCGCATGGTCGAACGCAAGAAATACGGTCTTCGCAAGGCTCGTCGAAGCTACCAGTTCTCAAAACGCTGAATTGCTGCGACCAGGCCGCTGGTCATCTTGGCAATTTCAGTTTGGCGATCAGATCCCTGCCGGAGTTCTTTCCTGCAGGGATTTTTTCATGGGCAGTCTCGGTTCGAGAGGTTTTTCCGATGAAGGACGCCTATCAATCGCTCATTCTCCCCGACGTGCAGCTGATGCTGCAGGAAGGCGACGTCGTCGGCCTGGCGGCGTTCTGCACGGTCGTCCATCCGGCTGCGGTGGCGGAGATTCTTGACGAACTTGACGATGATCAGATCTGGCCGATTCTGGATAAAGCCGAACTGCCGGTTCGTGTGGAGATCTTCGAATATCTGTCGTTGAGACGACAGATCGGGCTGGTTGAACAACTGGATCCGGCAAAGCTGTCCGAACTGTTCGAATGGATGTCGGCCGATGATCGCGTGGACCTGCTGTCCCGAATGCCTCAGGACCGCCGCGAAGACGTGCTGCGCTTGATCGCTCGAGCCGAACGAAACGATATCCGCAAGTTGCTGTCTTACGACGAGGACAGCGCTGGAGCGATCATGACAACGGAGTACGCTTCGTTGCCGGCGAATATTTCCGTCCGGGAAGCCCTGGACCAGCTGCGCCTGCAGGCTCCAAACAGCGAAACGATTTATTACGTATACATCATTAACGAAGATCGCAAGCTGGAAGGTTTCATCTCGCTGCGTGAATTGATTCTGGCAAAACCCGACGCGCGACTTTCGAGTATCATGCAGCGGGACGTGATTCGCTTCAAAGTGAGCGAACAGCGCGAAGTTGTGGCTCAGGAAATGGGGCGATATAACTTCATCGCGTTGCCGATTGTGGATGCAGATGATCGGCTGGTCGGCATCGTGACCCACGACGATGCGATGGACGTTGTGCAGGAAGAAGCGACGGAAGACGCTTATCTGCAGAGTGCCGTTGCTCCGTTGGATGATAAGTACGAAGACACGCCGCTGCTGACAATCTTATGGAAGCGCGGCATCTGGCTGCTGTTTCTGTCGATCGTGGCATTGATGAATGCGCGAGTGATTGGTCATTACCGATCGTCAACCTCCGAAGTGCCGGAGGTTGTCCAGCACGAGACTGGACTTGCCACACTCATTCTGTTGTTTCTGCCGCTTGTGATGGCCAGTGGCGGGAACGCAGGATCGCAGTCAGCCACGTTGTTCATCCGCATGTTTGCATTGCAGCCGACGGATTCCAAGGGCGGAGCGGATGGGCTCATCAATCGCACGCTGATCCTGCGCGAGTTCACCATCGGACTGGCACTTGGCGTCGCGCTGGCGGCTCTCGATTTTTTCGTTGCCTTTGTCTTCTTTGGTTTGAGCTTTGCCGAGGCCGCCGCGATCGCGACGACCGTGGTAATCGTGGTGATTCTGGGTACTTCTGCAGGCACTCTACTGCCACTCGGCCTTCGCCGATCGGGAATGGACCCGGCCATCATGTCCAATCCATTGATCGCCGCGATGATCGACATCCTCGCCGTGGTCATCTTTTACGAAATTGCCAGTCAGTACCTGGCCTGAAGCCGGCGAGCGGCATGCGTGCCGGTACATTGCGATTTGACTGTTTGCGGGCGTACATTTGAGTGCGAGAGTTGGGGCGGGAATCAGTAATGAAACGCTATTTCGCTCGAATCTCGTTTATCGTCGGCGTGCTTCTGTCATTGAGTTGTCCTGGTTGCCTGGACAAAGAAGTGGTGTCACCGTCAGGGTTGACAGACGCGCTGGCAGCTCGAGGATTGCCGTTGAGCCTCCTTCAGGAAGCAACAATCAGCGCAGCTTTTTACTCGGGCGACCACGTTGATTTTGAAAGACGTTACGAGAGTCAGCTTGAAATGTCATTTCTGCAATTCGTTTCGCTGAGTGGCCAGGGGACGGTTGAACTTGGTAAAATATTGCAGAAACTCGACACTGTGAAAAACCGCGATGGCTCTGTCTGTGCCTGCGCATTTGGGATGGACTTTGTGATCAGGATTGAGACCGCCAATCATAAAGTTTTCCATTTGGTAGTTGATCCGGAACACCATCGTATTTATCTGTTTGTCGATAGCAAATTGAACTGGATGGATCGCATCACTGAAGGGTCATGGAGCACACTTCGTAAGTTTATTGAGGACAATCGTTCCGAATAACTTTTCTCTGATCGTTGCCTGGACATTGATGCCCACGGAATCTTGGCGACGGCTTCGCTCGCAACCCAGGTGGCAATGGCGTGGACTTAAGGCGAGCGGGGGATGTAAATCCCCTGATTTGTTGCGATTGATGGAGAAATCCGGGCACTTACTGACCCGGCTCGCCGTTGGAATTCCTTAAGTCCACGCCATTGAACCCTGGTGGAGGTGACGGAAAATGGCGAGCCGCGAGACGTCAGTCTCCGGTTTTTGCAATTCCGTTTTTCTGTTCCGCCAGCTGACGCACGTGCAAGACAACGGCGATCACGGTGAGCTGCAGGAATCGCAATCAGGGGACTGACGTCCCCCGCTCGCCGACGCTCCGGCAGTAAGTGCCGATAGCTTGGTCAATCGCTTCGCCGTGCATCTTCGAAACATCCGGCACGAGCCAAAAAGACAGAAATGTTTATCCAGACGGTACGGCTGGGCCGATGTAATGAGCGTATCGTTCTGTTGCTTTGTCACGTCAGCGGACTCCGGTGAATACCGAAGTTGACTGAAACTACGAGATATCGACAGCAGTCCGGGGTTCTGGCGGATGTTTCTGCCAGAGGCAGTCAGCGTCCGAGAATTTGTCATCGAACCACCGGGACGGTTTTTCAGCAGTACAAGTGCAGTCCGGAACGGAAGGTACCTCACGGAGGAGAACTTTCATGCGAAAGTACGGTAAGTGGTTACTCGTGCTGGGAGTCCTGGCGGCAAGCCCGGTCGCGGCCAGTGCAGACGGTTTCCTTGGCGGCCGGATACGGACGCCGTTTTCTGGAGCCGCCCAGAAAGAACAAAATCAGGCACAGGCCGATCAGGTCATTGCGGCCATGAAGCAAGCGTCGATTCAGGGTTCCGGCGTGAGCGTTGAAGTCCAGAATGGCGTCGCAATTCTGGATGGCAAGGTCAAAAAGGCCAGTGATCGGGCACTTGCACAGCGTCTGGCACAGTCAGTGCCAGGCATTGAAAGTGTCGAGAATAATCTGCACTTCATGCCGGATGCCAGCGGTCAGGTGCAGCCAGCAGCGGGTGCGATGCATGCGGATTTATTTGATTCGCGAGTTACGCAGGCTGGCCTCAAGGAGTCCGGAAAAGGCGGAACACGAATTCGCCAGGTGAGCGGCGAAACTGATGCTGTCGAGACTCCTGCAACCCGGGCTGCCGTGACGGCGAGCCCAGCGCAAGCTGCTGCTGCGGGGCGAGCACCCGATAATCAGGCGGTGGCTGACCAGATCGGTGATACACTGGCTGCTGTCGGTCTGGTCGGCTATCAAATCGAAGCTCGCTTCAGCGCCGGTACAGCTACGCTGATCGGTGATGTGGCCACGATGCAGCAGCGGCAGGCGGCTGGATCTTCGGTTTCACAGATTCCAGGCGTGAAAAACGTTAACAATCAGTTGCGTGTGAGCGGCACTGTCAATCAGACAGCCTTCAATGCACAGTCCGCGCCCATGGCGGGCGGTCAGCAGCAGCAATTCGGTCAGCAGCAGCCTCAGCAGTATGCGCCTCAGATGATGCCTGCCGGGTACACTCAGCCGGGCATGGCCATGGATCCATCCATGATGCCATCACCGATGGGGTATGCTCCAACCAGCTTCAACAATCCTCAGTTGCCCGGTCATGCATGGCCAGCTTACGCTCAGTATCCAAACTCAGCGGCAGTGACCTATCCGACTCAGTACAGTGCCAGTGCCTTTCCATACATTGGCCCGTTCTATCCGTACCCACAGGTACCGATGGGATGGCGTGAAGTGTCACTGGAATGGGATGATGGCTACTGGCAGTTGAACTTCAACAAAGAAAAAGACAAGTGGTACTGGATCCTGCATCCAAAGCACTGGTAACCAGGCGACTGGAAACCAAACCACGGTTCTCAATGAATCCGGACTGCTGACGACACTGCTTTGAAGGTTGATCTTTCAAAGCAGTGTTTTTTTTTGCTTTTTTAAGGCACTAGTGCATTGTCAACGCTTTATCCTGGGGTTGGCCAGGGAAAAGGTGTCAGCAACCAATAGCCAAATGGCCCGCAGGGTGCTGCGCACTATTGGTTCCTGACCCCTTCTCCCGCGATGCCGTTGCCCTGCAAACTAAGGTTTGACAATGCACTAGGTTTCTGTCAACAGCTTGCTGATTTCTGCCAGTCGCTGAAGCGCGGCTTCGCGGGTCGGGAACGACGTGAATGCGAAGTCGATTTTCGCGTTTTCGAGCAGCATCAGTGTCTTCATCATGTCACGCATGTTGCTGGACAGGTGACACAATGCGGCCTCGCCCTTGTTACTGCGGGCTTTCCTGGCGAGTCGAATAAGAATGCCGACAAAGGTCGAACCAAAATAGTCAAGGTGGGAAAAATCCACCAACAAATGGCGCATTCCGGGTTCATTCAACAGTCTGTAGGATTCATTGTAGGCATTGCGGATGTCGCTGTCCCTGAACTCCATGAAAGGACCGCGGGGAGTGATAATGACAACGTCGGCGGTGAGTTCGAATTCGAACACTTGCTTGCTGGTCATGAAATGTAACGGCCTGAAGTTGAAGGTGAATGCCGACGCGCCACTCAGAAATTCGGCTCAGAAGGCATCATGCGTTCTTCTGACGACAGTTTCTATCCGGAAACTCATCATCTTCGGCTTTCCTGGCGGATAGATGGTTCGCGAGCCAACGTGGAATGTCACACAACGACGCCTATCCGATTCCGTACTTGCGGCACTTGCTGAAGAATGTGCTGCGTGGCAGATTCAGGCGGCGGGCGGCCAGAGCTTTGTTGCCTGCGGCAGTCCGCAGAGCGTCTCGCAGAAGCTGTTCTTCAGAGTCGCTGGATGGACTTTCGCCGTCGCTGGCAGAAAATCCTTCACCGTCCCTGATCCTCCGCGACAGACTTCGCACCTTTGACGCGGAGGATGAAGCGATTGCTGTTCTGCCGTGGAGTCTGGCAAATTGTGGCTGACGTTCGTGACCGGTTTGAAACTCATCCGGAAGATCGATCATCGTGATCATGTCGCTATCGGCCAGAACGACCGCCCGTTCGATGACATTTTCCAGCTCGCGAATATTTCCTGGCCATTCGTGCGCTTCAATTGCTGCCAACGCATTTGGATCGATCTGTCGAATCTGCTTCTTTGTCTTTTGAGCTGACCGGCTGAGGAAGTAGAACACCAATTCGGCGAGATCTTCCGGACGTTCTCGCAGCGGAGGCAGTGTCAGCGAGACAACATTCAGACGATAGAACAGATCGGCTCGGAACTGACCGCGTGCGATCATGTCTTCCAGGTTGCGATTTGTCGCCGCAATCACACGCACATCGACATGCACGGTCCTGTCGCTGCCGACGGCTTCGAAACAGCGTTCCTGCAACACGCGGAGCAGCTTGACCTGCGTCTCGGCCGAAATGTCACCGATCTCATCGAGAAACAGCGTCCCTTTGTCGGCCGCCATGAATCGCCCGGCTTTGTCGATGTGCGCACCGGTGTACGCGCCTTTGACGTGGCCGAACAGTTCACTCTCAAGCAACGAAGAAGACAATGCCGCGCAGTTGACGCACACCAGGTTTTCGGCAGCGCGGTCGCTGTTACGATGGATGACACGCGCCATGAGTTCCTTTCCCGTTCCGCTTTCGCCACGAATCAGGACGGTGGATGGACTACGAGCCACTTTCTTCACCTGCGACAGGACAGTCAGTAAAGCCTGGCTGCTGCCGCGAATTCCTTCGCGGTCAAAATCCTGTTCGGATGCAACGACCGGTGCCTGTCCAGCATCGCGTTGAAGGGAAGTCAGCTCCGCGCGCAGCACTGCCATCTGGCGCTGCTGTTCAGCAATACGATCCATCTTCATTTTCAATTCGGCATCCAGTTGTGCCATGGTCTGATTGGCGCGGGAACTATGCAACGCCAGAACACTCATCTGCGCGATGGCATGCAGAAATGCGATGTCTTCGGCAGTGTACGCACCTCCTGACCGACGACGCCCCAGCATAATCACGCCATGCACACCCCCTTCGCCTTCCATCACGCACAGCAATTCCGATTTCAAATCATGAAGCAGTCGCTGTACAGGAACCATGGTGTCACGGTTTGCCTGAGGAATCCTCCGGATGACAGTTTCTCCGGTCGCAAAAACAGGGACTTGTTCAGGTTTCAGTTGCGCGGGCGCTTGAGACGTTGCTTTTGTACCGATCAGACGAAAACAGCCCTGACCATCTCGTACGAACATCATGGCAGAAGTTGCGTCCATCACATCCTGACAGGTTTTCAGCGTGATATCGGCCATCCCCGTTGGTTCAGTCAGGTAGGCGGCCGACCGATTCAACTGTTGCATCGCGCGGTCGAGTTGGTACTTTTCACTGAAAAAGCTGCGATCGACCACAGTCTGCAGACGATCGCGCACCCAGAGTGTGATACCTGCCGCCAGCAGCAGAATCAGAAACAGTGAGATCTGCTGCGTGGTTGATGAATTCAGTGGCAAACTGTAAGAATGGGCGGCCACACCCCCAATCGCCAGCAATGTTGCGAAACCGCCTGACACCAGGAGCGACATCAGGATGTACCGACGACCCTTATCTTCGGGATCTTCAGCCAGCATCAGCCGGTGCCGAAACATGCCGTGCGAGTACGCCGCCATAAAGAGCATGCTTGCGATGAACATCGGGATCTGTGCCCGACCCAGAGCAAACTCAATCTTTTGAAAAAATGCCAGGTAGAGCGTGTAGCCGATCGGAATTGTGGAAAGTAGTGCGGCACCCAGGATCGTGTTCACCAGCTGTCGTTCACGCGGCACTTCAATCGTCAACCAGCCATGGACCAACTTGCAGACAATGAGCACAAAATACAGGCAGGCAAGACCGATCGCCCCGTAGACCGTTGATCGCAGCAGATGCAGCATCTCTGTCGCATGGGTCACCAGAACCAGGCTGGTCGCAGAACCACGGAACACGATCCGGGTCAAAACCGCAAGTTTTTGAAACACATTCAGGTCACCACTTGTCGTGCTGCCGTTCAGGCTCCAACTGCTCCAGTACACAACCACAAGAAGAAAGGATGCAATCGCCGCAGGTCCCAGAACGCCGATCTGAATGAGTCGTCGCCTTGTGCGAATCAGCTCAGATTCACGAGGGAACACCAGAAAGAAATTCAACACCAAAGCTGGGAGCGATGTGGCGCTAATGATGAACGGAATATTGAGCAGCGGGTTGCCAGCCAAAACCCACCAATGAAAGCCCGCCACAAACGCCCCCATGGACGCACAGCACATCAGGCAGAAATTCTGAGACACCAGATCAAAAGGACGATACCAGTACGAAGTTAATGCGACCGCCAGAATCGATAACTGACACGCAAACCAGAAAATCGTAATCGAAACTTCACTGACTGCGATCGGACGTACCCGAACATAGATACGGTTTTCAAGCAGCGGTTTTGACGAATGCGTGTTTCGATAGACGATTTCGACCAGCCGCTCTGGGGGGAGCGATGGATCCCGGCTGTACACTTCTACCAGCGGCGGAACTTTCAATTCGCCCGGATCAGATCCTGGAGCCAACTGGCCACCCGGCGGAATCTTGGCAAATCTGAGACTCTGCAGCGACGAAACGAAGTCCAGAAACGTTCCGATCTCCTGACCATTCAAGCGAACCAATTGATCTCCGGGCCTTGGTCTGGGATTCGTGTTCTCCCCAAACTCCGCGACCCATTGCGAAATCTCGATTCCGCCATGTTTCAATGGCTTCTCATCTGGAAGCAAACAGCGGAGACCAACGTCTGGAAATGTCGCGACATACCACAAAACGGCAACGCAGTATGCCACGACCAATCCTGTGAGTGTGGCCACCAAACCCCGCATGTCGCGCGTCGTCGATTGAGAACCTGCAAGAAAAAATGCCACTGGTAAATGCCTGAAAAAAACGGCGTCGGCGCACGCTTCGGCGCTGATGTCAGGCAGAATATACGGATTGAGCGCCGACGTTTCAACCATTCCAGGCGTGTTCAGCGCCGAACTGAGATTTTGTTTTGGGCGCTCTGCTTCGGCTGATTCTGCCAATATCCTGTGCTTTTCCGAGCTACGGATGATTCTGATGATTACGGAAAGGTTTGGCACGACTTGTGCATGTTCAGATATGTGCCCAGCCGCCCTTTGGTTTGGTAATGCAAGTGTTGAACGAAGAATACACTCGCTGCAAGAAGATGACCCAATTTCTTGCAGCATTCCCCAGTTCTCTTCATCGTTCTGTCCCCGCACAATGCTTACCACCCAAAGGGCATTTTTATGCGCCTTGCCTGGTGCTTTGTCAGGCTTTAAAAAACAATGCCCCGCTTCCGGGCTAAGATGAATTCTGCATTGGCCGTATCGTCAGCAAAAAAAGTGTGCGGCAAAAAGACAGGAAGTTATTTTTCTGCCGCACATTTTTCTGCATCGAATGCCTTTCCTTCTAGAAAGTCCTGTCAAAGCGGTCGTAGGCGTGGATTCGTGAGCTTAGCCTTGCAGCGGGCCGTTGTTAAAAAAGGGGTCAGGAACCAATAGCCAAATGGCCCAGAGGGTGCTCCGCACTATTGGTTCCAGACCCCTTTTTTAAGCGTCAACCCAAAGATTTAACGTTGACAAAGTACTAGCATGCGTTTCATGTATGATGGACATTCACCTCCGTCGTAAGTCCATGAAACGCAGCCCATGAAATCTCGTTCTCTCATTTTGATCATTCTCATTGTGTTGATGCCGACCGGGTTGCTTACCTGGCTGGGCGTGCGTATCGCACGCGACGAGAAATCGATAACAGAGCAACGATTTCGCAGCGTGATGGAGCAGCGTCTGCAGGACGTCAATCGACTGATTGAACGACAGTTTTCCGAGACCGAACGTCAACTTCAACGAGTCACGGCAATCGATGAATTTTCCGTCGAAGAACTACGTGAACGGATCCGTTCCACGCCACAGGTGACCCAGGTCTTTGTGCTGACGCCGAATGGCGAATTGCTCTATCCGAACCCAGGGAGTTCACTGAACGGGACTGAACAGAGTTTTCTGCAGCAGGCAGCAAGAATGTTCACAGAGCGTGATCTGCAGAATGCTGTGGCTCTGGCGGAAGCAACTGCCAGACGAGGAGATTTCTCTCCATCGCCGGAAGCTACTGACTCGCAGCCACCACAAATCGGATCGCCATTGATCGCACAATCGTCAGCCGAACAGGTTCCTGGAATTCAGATACCATCAGTTGAGACGGTCCAGAAGAAAACGGACAGCAATGCCGGGGCGGAGATGTCGCGGCAAGCTGCAGAACCATTCGCCGAAAATCAACCACAGGCAGTCGGTATGCCTGGTTTTCATTCTTCCAGCGGCTGGTTTGTCTGGTATTGGGATCGTGGATTGAATCTGGTTTACTGGCAGCGACGTCCTTCGGGGCATTTGGTCGGAGCGTCGCTGGAGCGTTCGCGGTGGATCTCCGATGTGATTTCTGTGCTGCCGGAAACGGAAACTGGATCTCCCTCCGCCGATCGCGTCACCTCATCGTTTCGAGTGGTGAATGCGGCATTCGAAACGGTTTATGACTGGGGTCCGGAGATTGCGGAGAAAGCCGAGCCGTTTTGTGAGATTCCTGTAGCGGCACCGCTGGCGTCGTGGAGGTTGCAGTGCTTTGTCCCTGGAGACCAATTGCTTGCCGGAACCGGTCGCAGCGCCATTGTGACTCTGGCAACCGGGCTTTCGGCATTTACGTTGACACTGGTTGTGCTTGCATGGTTGCTGTACCGCGACCATGCACGCGATATCCGGGAAGCGACGCAGCAGGTGAGTTTTGTGAATCAGGTTTCGCATGAACTCAAGACGCCGCTGACAAACATCCGTATGTATGCTGAACTGCTGGAACGCGACCTGGATGACGCTGAACAGGAAGTTGCTGCACGACCGCGCCAACGACTGGCTGTGATCACGTCCGAAGCTCAGCGGCTGACTCGCCTGATTGGCAACGTGCTTACTTTTGCGCGCCAGAAGCGTAAGACTCTGGAACCACGTCCCTGCGATACGGATGTTGCGGCACTTGTGCGGCAGATCGTGGATCGATTCACACCGTCCCTGACAGAGCACGGAATCGTGGTAAATGTCGAATGTGCCGCAGGGCAGTCTCTGAAGCTGGACCCTGACTTCGTGGAACAGATTCTGGGCAATCTCATCAACAACGTCGAACGCTATGCTGCCAGTGGAAAGTCTCTGATTGTTCGCTGTGCGACGACAGAATCGCGAGTTACCATTGATGTGATCGATGCCGGACCCGGCATTGCTGCTCACCAGCGTGCCAATGTCTTTCGACCATTCAGCAGACTCAGCAATGACCTGCGCGCTTCGACCGGCACCGGAATTGGCCTCTCCATCGCCCGCGACCTTGCCCGCCTGCACGCGGGCGATGTCCGACTTCTGGATTCCGCTCAAGGCTGCTGGTTTTGCGCGGATCTGGGGTCATTGCCCCCCCCGTTTCTTGCTGACCACAACGCGACGCTATTCCAGTGACCGCTGAACCAACACACGAATGGCTTACTCCAAACCACTCTTTCTGAAATATCACGGACACGAAGTCATGAATCCGCCGCTTGATGCAGATGATTCTGACGCTGCTCTGAACAATTGACTGGAAATGGAAGTATGAATTTGCGGGAATTGGAAGCCATTGCTGAGAGGGAACTCCTGAAGCACGGGCTTCGGGATTGGTCGTTTGGATTGGCGAAAACGAAACGTCGGCAAGGTGTGTGCAAATTTCGTGATCGACGGATTGAGATCGCCGAGTTCTACGCCCGTCGCAATCCGCCTGAGAAAGTCCTGGATACACTCCTGCATGAAATCGCTCATGCCATTGCAGGACCGAAAGCCCGCCACGGTCCAGCATGGAAGTCCGTTGCAAAAAAAAGAACTACGCCAAGGGCTTCCCGGACAAATGGCACAATATCTGACAGACAATTTCTGAAACTTCGAAAGTGAAAATACTGTGGATATATCGCAAGCAACTCAGCAAGTTGCCCGGATCATTATCGTCCCGGCAATTTTGTTGAGGTGTTCTTTCTCGCAATGAACTGCACAACGGCGGCTAAACCCGTGTGGAACTCCCCTTCCACAACCTCACGCTCGATTTCCTGACAAAGAACCACTTCACAATTCGGAAATTCATTCACGATGTCGTCAGCTGTCAGCAGCATGTCAGGATCTTTTGGGCCGCCTGTGTTCCGAGCCAGTTGTGATTTTGAGTATGCTTCAAGAAGAATGATTCCTCCGGGTTTCAAGCTTTGCATCACCAGCGGGTACAGTCGCCGTCGAACATCACTCGGCAGATGTGCAGAAATCGACACGACTGAACCGTAGGAATTCGCTGGCGGTGCATACGTTGCAAGGTCAGCAACTTCAGTCCTGATTGACACGCCTTTTAATTTGGCGAGCTTGCGTGCTTTTGCAAGTCCCACTTCTGATCCATCGACACCAAGCACATCTAATCCCAGTGAGGCCGGAAACACAGCATTTCGCCCTTCTCCTTCTGCCAGGCTCACTCCGCCAGTCGCCGATCATCTTCATATCGCCGTGGCTTGGCATACATAACCGAATTCGTCCATGCAACGGAGAATTCAGGATAAGGGCGATCCACCAGTTCCATGTTCATTGCGGCTTCAATCACACCTTCTTTCAATACACGGAAATACCAGCCAGTTCGACCGTTCTCTTGCACAGACACTGCCAACTTTGGCAAATTCCAACGCCCGGAAAGCTTCCAGCACGGCTGACGGGAATCATCATTGGAACTTGCTGCCTTCACCAAATGACAATCTCTTGATCGCCAGTTGCATCGCCGCCGCAGAGTCACGGGCAAACTTCTTCTGGATTCTGCGTACCATCGGATACCCAAGGCGAGTCAGAAAATGATTTGGCCGTGAAAAGGCAAGGATGTCGTACCACACGATATCATCGCTTCGATTCCACTCAACCTGAAATCGTTCTTCACCGGATTCGACATGGCCCGGCAAGGTGCCATAAACGAAGCCGTAGCGACTGATAGATCCAACTTCATCAACAACGGCAACAATTCGGCAAGCATTCAAACACCACAATCCGAAGACTCGGGCCAGGACTCCGACGACCTGTCCCTTTTCAATTGGAATATCCCTGGAACTGGATTCCACCCAACCCAGATGAAAGTGTTCCCAACACGTGATCGCATTCTTTGCTGCCTCGAATAACTGTTTGCCATTGCCGAGCCTGATGCGAGTGTGATCGACGACGAAACCGGCTGGTGGAGTCGACGATGTTGCACCGACTGCTGAATACGTGAAATCTCGATTCTTCTGATCGGACAGGAAGCTGCGGACAGATTCGGTGGACGGTTTTCGGAATGAAAACATTTTGATGCTCAATTTTGCCAGGTAGATGACTTGTTGTGATTCACTTGATTGTAATATCCGCAGAGCAACTCGCCTCACAACTGGTCTATAAGACGGGAATTGCTCTCGGTCTGACTCAGAAAATACAGCGAACTGCTGCGAAGGTTTGTGGTGCTGTCATGGCGAATTTGGCAAAGCGAGTGTCTCAGAATGCCCTTGGCGATTTCTTTGTGGACTCAACGTGCATCGACTGTGATGCGTGCCGACAGATCGCACCGGCAGTCTTTAGTCAGGCGACAGAAACGTCGTATGTCAGCCACCAGCCGGAGACGCCAGCAGATCGCCGCGCGGCACGGCACGCCTTGCTGTTCGTCTGAATGATTCGCGCCACAGGCGACGGCTGATATGCTGTTTGCCAGTCAGGAGCGAACGACTGAGTTTATCAAGTGGAGTTTCGAACATGACGTGCCTGCATCTCTGGTGTTTGTGCCTGGCCGCATGCGGGGCCGATGTCGAGAACGGTACTCAGGTCGGAAGGTTTGTCGTTGAGCATCCCACTGTTTTGAATCTGGGGTTCGAGTGGCAGACTCGTGGCGACGCAAATCGGAATGCAACCGTCACGGTCCAGTATCGCAAGGTCCATGACATCGAGTGGCGACCAGCGTTGCCTTTGGTGCGGATCGGTGGCGAGAAGATCTACCGGGAACGCGAGCATCTGGACTACACGGTTCCCGATGGCTTCGCCGGCAGTATTCTCAATCTGCGGCCAGGAACGGAATATGAGTGCCGGTTTGAGCTCACAGATCCGGACGGGGCGGTTGGCAAGACTACGCAGACCGTTCGAGTGACGACCCGCAGCGAACCGCAGCCGTTTGAGGACGGGCTGACGCGACACGTTTATCCCGTGGACTATGAAGGCGTCCGTCAGGAACCGAGCACCACGAGCCTCATGCAGGCATATTATGGCGCGGGGTTGGGAGACTGGAACGCTGTCCGGGAACGCAGGGCCCAGCCGGGCGATACGATCCTCATGCATGCCGGACTTTACCAGTCCGATCGACTGAATTACGTCGATCCGCAGATGACGCCGTTCGACGGGACAATGTCGCTGACCCTGAAGAACTGCCGTTTCGAGAACGTCGGTTTTGGTGTCTGGACGGAATACGCCGGATCCAGCGATTTCTAAATTGCGGACAATCTGTTTCTTGGCCGCGATGACCGCTTTCGGCTCATCGGCTGGACCGGCCCGCTGCGGGCCAGTGCCGGGCCATACGGTTCGCATCAGCTGACAAGTTACTACGCGATCAAAGTCTACGGACCGGGGCATGTTATTGCCCACAATTCGATCGCCTATTTCCACGACGGAATCGGCATTTCGACCTACGGAACGCCGCCGGAAGATGCGGACCAGCGGGCTTCATCAATCGACATTTACAACAACGACCTCCACATGTTCAACGATGATTTTGTGGAGACGGATGGCGGAGTCCACAACATTCGCGTCATGAACAACCGCAGGATCAATGCAGCTCACGGCGGATATACGGCCCAGCCGATCTTCGGTGGTCCGGCCTATTTCATCGGCAACCTGTTGTATCATGTTCCTTCGGGTGTCGCATTCAAGTTCTCGGCCAAGCCAGCCGGGCTCTTTGTGTACCACAACACGATCATCGGTGAACAGACCATCCGCGATCCCTCGACCAACATGCACTTTCGGAATAACCTGTTTCTTGGAAGAGACACGCCCGATCGCGGCATCATGACATGGGCGAACGCGACGGATGCTTTCAGTTCTGATTACAACGGGTTTCGACCAAACAAGGGTGTGGCCGAACAGTACACCTGGCTGGGTCCGAAAGCCGGACAGCGATTTTACGAGCCTGCGCCCGGGGATTGGAGAACTTTCGCCAACCTCGCCGACTTTCGTACGGCGACCGGGCAGGAAACACACGGGATCGAAGTTGATTTCGATGATTTCGAGAGATTGGCTCCACCCGATCCGTCCAAACGCCACGCGGTGTATCATGCGATGGATTTGAACTTTCGGCTAAAGCCAGACAGCAAAGCAGTGGATGCGGGTGTCGTGATTCCGACTGTCAACGATGGCTTCGCGGGACGCGCGCCGGACCTTGGGGCACTGGAAGTCAATGCGCCGGAACCGACATACGGGCCTCGGTGGCTTAAGGGACACTCAGAGTCGCTGACTTCCAGAGCTTTCGTGCGTCCTTTCCTGGCACTTGGGGACCTCAGAAGATCTCAAGTGAGATATCCCGCATAAAGTCATGCTTCAAGTGGGCAGCGGACTCGGAACTGATTCCTGCATTGCCGAAGTTTGGACCTGATTTCACGAGATCCAGCGGCATCGTCGGCAGAAGGGACCAGCAGCAGCGTCAGCCCGTTCGTGGCGGGAAACTCGACTTCTCAGCCAAAGAACTGCAGAAGCTGCTCAAAGCATCGACAGGATGGTTGCACGCCTGCATCCTGCTCGGTAGCAATGGTGGCACGAGGAATGCCGATTGTGGTCGCCTATCGACGACGTTTCTGGATCTCGATTCGGGATGGTACGATCTGCCGCGCCACAAGACAGGCGTTGACCCCGCGATTCCGCGTCAGACGAAGATCGCTGTAGAAACATCGCCAGATGAAAAGATCACGATTTCTGTTCCCGCCATTGTGAGCAAGTCTTTGTTTGAACGAGTCGGTCTACAGATGGACGACAATCGGAAACGAAAGCGTGAACGCACGGCGGGCTCAATCTGTACTGGCGCGTCGCCGCGCCGAACAACTTCCGTCACAGTCGCAACTGGAAGACACTCGACGCCGTGTCAAAGACCTTCGAAATCGCCTCGATCGACTGATCGATGCATGGACAACCGGAAGGAAAGTTTTGTTTAACGTGCAGAGCGCACTTACGCCGCCAGCATTGGAACGCATGAGATTCCGGGCTGATTCCGGGCGGACATCGTTCCAGCATGCTCCAGTGATGTTCGCGATCGCTCATGTCACCGCTGAGCCGAGAGCGATCTCGCAGCAGCGCCGTTCGAGGAAGCTGATCATTGAGTTCCGCACAGGGCGTCATCAGCCATTCGGCGTGAATGTCGCGAATGGTGTCGTAATAAATGCGGTGTTCGATGTCTTCCGCCGGATCTTCCCTGCGAGCCAGTTCGAGCATCGTCAGCGTTTCGGGTTCCGGTTGAGGTTCCTCGGCGTGCCGTTCGTTCCAGCGACGTCGACTTTCAATCCATTCCAGGTACACTCGCCTGGCGATCTCGTCTCTGTGACAAAACTCCCGCCGACAGCCGTCGATGATCGATCGCAGCATCGGCTCGCCGTAGAAGATTTCACGCCGGTCAGTAACTGGCCGGTCGGCTCGCTCCTGCCGACGCATGCGAGCCGTTCCTTCCCAGCTCATCGCGTCGTGCAGAAACAGCCAGTCGTCTGCCAGGCGATAGCTGAGGGAGACCGTCCCACCATCGACGGATTCGATATTGTGCCGAGTGATGACTCCCTTCCGACCAGCAGAAGAATACGATGACTCGATCACCACTAACCGGGCCGCCATGTCAATCACCACCAGTCCCGCGTCCCACGGCTCAGCATCGAGGCTGTGACGAAAAAACGTGAAATGTCCTCGGTCGGGCGATTCCAGAGCAAATCGATCCACGGCAGCATCCAGTTCTGCAAGCGACACTGGATCCGCACTCAACGCCGCAATAAACCACTCCGCCACGGACCCATGCACCGTCCCGGATCGGTCTTCGTTCGCATCGCGAATCACGAGTCTGATTTCCGACATCTGATGTCCTCGCTATGAGAATCAAAATGGAGAATCAAAATGGGACAGTGGGCTTTAATAGATAAGTAGCATGTCCCCTTATTTTCCTTATTTTCTTGTTCTCCACATCACAGCACACAGCTAGATCACAACCGACTTGCCGAGTTCCCGGCGCAACGGGACGATTTGACCGGCGTGCATCATCGAATGAGTCGCGATTAACAGGAATATGGAACCCATGGTCGGAAACATCCCGCGGAGATGCTCGGGACTTGGATCGTCCAGCTTCTTCTCAGGAAATGCATCCAGCAGCGCGATCGCGGCTGCATGAACTTTGCTCGCGAGATCGGTGTATTCCTGCCTCGTGTGAAAATCGGCGGGATTGTTGCTGCCCAAGTTTTCCTTGGAGTGTTTTTCCTCGAATCCAGCGGGGAGTTGCGGCGCTGAACCGGTCTGAATCTGATTCATCAGGCCGCATTCGGAACTGATCAGGTGACCCAATTGCCAGGCGACGTGGTTGCATCCAGGACCGGGTCTGCGCATCAATTCTGTATCGGTAAAATCACCAACGTATGAATTCAGCACCATATTGCTGAGAGCGAAAGTTTCCTTGATGGCGGATTTAGCGTCCATGGAATGATTCCTTATGAAAGTCGTTTTGAAAGGAGTAGATTTTCACAATTAGCTTGCGGACAAGGATTCAGACGTTGGTAGTATATCGCGCGACAAGGAGCTTGTCATCCGGGTCTGCGACGCCATCACAACTCTGCAGGATGGACATTCATGTCCGTCGTTTCAGTAGGATGGACATTCATGTCCGTCGTTTTTTCCGGAGAACGCTGTCGATGCGAAGGTTCGCTTTGAATCAGCCGTCTTTCGCGAACGCGACCGTTTCTGGCGAATCTCTCGGACATGAATGTCCAAGCTACGGGAATCGCACCCGTCTCAGAGAGTCAAGTTACAGACGATGTTGTGGACCCGTTTTGTAAATCGTTGACTGGTTCGCATGAAAAGTCTTTGAGACCCGTTAGACTTCGAAGATCTCAGGTCATTTCCCGGCAAGAGCACAGACGGATTGCGATTTTATGAATCAACGGCAGGACTTGTGTCAGCTTGAAAAGCTGCGATGTACGATTCTGGCAAACTCTCGCGAAGCCTCGCGTCTTGTGGCCACGGAAATTGCGACGCTCATCAGGAGCCGCAAGGCCGAAGGAAAACCGGTCGTGCTCGGACTGGCGACGGGCTCAACACCCACCAGCATCTATGCCGAACTCATCCGCCTGCACATAGAAGAAGGTCTGTCGTTTGCCAACGTCGTGACCTTCAATCTCGACGAATACTATCCGATGCAGCCGGAAGACCTTCAAAGCTACATGCGGTTCATGAAGGAACATCTCTTCGATCACATCGATATCAAGCCTGAAAATGTGCATGTGCCCGACGGCACCGTTGCGATTGAAAACATCGCCGACTATTGCCGGGACTACGAGGCAAAGATTGCCGCATCTGGCGGTATCGACGTTCAACTACTGGGGATTGGCCGAACCGGTCATATCGGCTTCAACGAACCAGGTTCTGATCAATCCACGCGCACGCGCATGATCACGCTCGACAGTGTCACGCGGATTGACGCAGCGAGTGATTTCTTCGGTGCAGAAAACGTCCCGCGGCGCGCAATCACGATGGGGGTCGGCACGATTCTGAATGCGCGGAGGATCATCATTCTGGCGTTTGGCGAAAACAAATCCGTGATTATCGCCAGGACCGTTGAAGGGGAAGTCACGCCAGCCATCCCGGCGACGTTTCTGCAGCGACATCCCAATACCGACGTGCTGCTCGATGCGGCCGCGTCTGCCGCTCTGACTCGCACGCGACTGCCGTGGCTGGTGAGCAACGTGCAATGGGAACCATCCATCATTCGCCGCGCGGTGATCTGGCTGTCGGAGAAGATGAGCAAGTCGATTCTGAAACTTACAGATTCCGACTACAACGAAGAGGGGCTGCAGGATCTGCTCGCCGAGTACGGTTCGGCCTACGAAATCAATCTGACGGTCTTTCGTCATTTGCAAAGCACGATCATTGGCTGGCCCGCCGGGAAACCTGCGCATAAGAAACGCCCCGGAGATCGGCCTCAACCGTTCGATCATATCTTTCCGAAACGCATTCTCTGTTTCTCGCCGCACCCGGATGACGACGTGATCTCGATGGGAGGCACGCTGATTCGCCTGGCGGCTCAGGGGCATGAAGTTCACATTGCGTATCAGACGTCGGGCAATATTGCCGTCTTCGATGACGATGCCATACGGTTTACGGAATTTGTCTCAGACTATTGTGCGGCGTTCGGTCTGTTGTCGGACCGAATCCGAAACCTGGAAGATCACGTTGAAGAGTATCTGAAAAAGAAACAAGCCGGACAGATCGACAGCAAAGAGATTCAGCAGATCAAGGGACTCATCCGTCGTGGAGAAGCGCGTGCCGGTGCCCGCTGCTGCGGCGTTCCGAATGAGAGGCTGCATTTTCTGGATATGCCGTTTTATGAAACAGGCGGAGTGAAGAAGAGACCGCTCGGGCCGGATGACATCAGCCTTCTCGTCGATCTGATGCGTCAGGTGCGGCCGCATAAGATCTACGCGGCGGGCGATTTGTCTGACCCGCATGGAACTCACCGTACCTGTCTGAAAGCCATTATTCTGGCCTGCGATGAATGCCGTAACGACGAGTGGTATCAGGAAAGCGAAGTCTGGCTGTACCGCGGCGCATGGCAGGAGTGGCCCGTGCATCAGATTGAAATGGCGGTGCCGCTCAGTCCACAGGAAGTCAAACAAAAGCGAAACGCGATCTTCAAGCACGAATCTCAGAAAGATCGCGCGTTGTTTCCAGGTGCCGACATGCGGGAATTCTGGCAACGTGCCGAATCCCGCAACGCCGACACCGCCCACAAATACGACCAACTCGGCCTTGCTGAATATGAAGCCATCGAAGGCTTCGTCCGCTGGGACGGTACGTGGGGGCTGAATGATTAGAGGCTGGAGTCTGTCTGAATACCGCTGTTCTTGTGAGCGGCAAGGCGCTAGCCGCCGGTTTTTGCAGGCGAATTACCCGCGGCTAGCGCCTTGCGGCTCACGATTTCTTGTGTATCGGGACAGACTCCTGGGGATGAAGCACATTGGGAGACTTGAGAAATGAACCGGACAATTACCTTTTGCTCCGCTTCTGTGCGGTTCGCGCTCACTTGCGTGTGCATTGCGTCGTTCACATCGTTGACGATGGCGGCCGAACAACCGCAGCGCACTCGGCGAGTGCTCTACAACTTTGACGGCGACTCGTGTCTATCGACGAAGTCAGGCAGCAAGGAGCCCGTTTCGGTAAATGCGGATGATGTGAAACGGCTGATTGAAGAAGTGGCGTACCATGGCAGCCTCGTCGATACGGTCCTGGTTTGCATCAACGCGCAAGTGATGTACTACCCGACAAGGGTCGGCACAATGCGCGGCACATTATCGACGCCTGATGAGGAGGCTAAATGGCCGCCGTCGGAGAAGCAGCGTTTCGAAAACCTCAAGGCGTTCTTCGACAGCGGCGTTGATCCGTACGCAATCATGCTGGCCGAAATCAGACGGCGCGGGCGCGAGGCATTACTTACGTTTCGTATGAACGACGATCACGGCAACGATTTCCTGCGGACTCAGTTTCTGGCCGACCATCCGGACTGGCGACTGGGAACTGAACAGTATAAGGGCAGCGGAGCGATGGATTTCGGACGCGATGAAGTCCGCGAATATACGTTCCGACTGATCGAGGAAGCCGTCCGGCGTTATGACAGCGACGGTATTGAACTCGACTTCAACCGATTCCCGACGTTTTTCAAAGACGGCTCGACCGATGAGCGTGTCGGAAGGATGAATTCACTGGTCGAGCGAGTTCGCAGGATGCTGGATGAAGTCGGACACGCACGTGGTCGCCGACTGGTACTCACGGTGCGAGTGCCCTCGAACTACGGCCGCACTCCGCCAACTCCTGAATCCGCGCGCGAACTCGGCTGCGATGTGCCAGCATGGGTGAAGTATGGCTGGGTTGATTTCGTCACGGTCTCCGAGTTTCTGTTGGAACGAGGTGACCTGCCGATCGACGCATGGAAGCAGGCGGTTACCAGCGTTCCGGTTTACGGCGGCATCGAATGCACGCGCGGTGGCGGTGGAGCAAAGAATCTCACCGCCAACGAGTATCGGGCCGCCGCGACTCACCTGATCAAATCCGGTTCCGACGGCGTCTGTCTGTTCAACTTCTTCACGTCTCGCGAAGAGGGAGCGAATGCCTACGAACCGCCATTCGAAGTGCTGCGGGATCTGGGTCCTCTGAAAGTCGGGCTTCGCAGGCAATTGTTTGTCGATGATTTCGTCGTGACGAGCGAACAGCATGTGACCCGCGAGTTGGGGCAGGTCAGAAAACTCAACGACGGCAAACCTGTTTTTACCGATGGCTGGTTCTACGGCACTGTGCTGCACGACGAAGATAAATTCAAACTCTGGTTTCGCAAGCCGGGAACGAACGGTTTTGGATATGCCGAGTCGCTGGATGGTCTGAACTTCCAGAAGAAAGCCGACCTGAGCGGAATTAACTTCGCAGGTGACTTCACACTGGCAGTGGAAATTGACTCGAGAGAAACCGATCCGCAGCACCGCTTTAAAGCTGGTTACGACGCGCCGGGAATGGCGGCTGGGATTGCTCATTCGGTCGACGGAATTGCCTGGACTCCGTATCACAAAGGCCAGCCCGTCACCCATCGAGCGGCAGATACCTACAACCAGATTCTCTGGGATCCCGAAGCCCGGATTTATCGACTCTTCACGCGAACAGACTTTGGGTCAGCGGGTGGTTCCACCGAACTGCGAGGAACGCGGAGCATGATCAACCCTGCCCCGAAGTCGAACCCTGCGAACTGGTCGCTTGTTCGCGAATGGATCTTCGACAAGGAGGGCACAGGCGAAGCTCAGCGCCGCCAGATCTACGCCACGACCTGCTGGATCCGGCACGGTGTCTATTTCGCATTGCTGTCGGTCTACGAATTCCCGGGTGACGTCAGCGAAGGAAAGGTCACCGATACCCAAAAGCGGCATGAGCGTGATGTGATGAACTACTACATCGCGACCAGCCGGGATGGCGATGCATGGGACATGCGCTGGGTCTACGCCGGTCAACCATTTGTGCCTCGCGGTCCGGACGGGGCCTTCGACAAAGACATTGTCATGCCATCGTCCACAATTGTGACGCACGGAGATCAGCACTGGATTTACTACGCCGGTGCGAATGAGAGGCATGGCAATGAGCAGGTCCGGTTTGATCGCACACATGCAATCGGGGTGGCAACGCTGCGGCTCGACCGCTTTGTGAGCCTCGCCGCTGGGAAGATCGAAGGTACGGTTGTGACTCGCCCGTTTAAGCTGGAGGGCGACAAACTCATGGTCAACGTGGACGCCCGCGATGGACAAGTCTCTGTCGAAGTGCTCGATGAGGCGGGTCAGCCTCTGTCCGATTTTTCCGGTGCAGAGATCGTGCCCGCCACGAGGCTGGATGAACTCCGCTGGCAACCTCACTGGAAGAAACACACGGACCTGTCGGCGATACGAGGCAGAATCGTGCAGCTCAGGTTTCAACTGCGCGATGCAAAGCTCTACTCTTTCGAGATTGGTGGGGTCTGAAATGGCGTTCTGCAGGAATCCTTTCTCTCGTCGTGATTTCCTCGCCTCGTCGCTGTCGGGCAGTGTGCTGGCTGTGTCTTCATTCGCGCGCGGGTCGGAGGATCAGGTGACGGCGGAGCCGATTATCGACATTCACCAGCACACTCACTATCGCGCGCGGACCAGTGCGCAGTTGATCGCGCATCAACAGGCGATGGGAGTCACGCAGACCATCCTGCTGCCGGCGGGAAGTCCGGTCAGTCGTGCATCCACGGCTGAGGGAAAGCACAACGGCCTCGGTGGCGTCGGAGCTGGCGGCAATGAGACCGCGCTGACAATGGCTCGACAGTATCCGAAAGAGTTCTATTTCGGAGCGAACGAAGTGACCGATCTTCCGGAAGCAGGTGTCGAGATTGCCAGGTATCTCGATCTCGGCGCGATCATCATCGGTGAGCAGAAGTTCGGCGTGGAATGCGACTCCGCCGAAAGTCAAACCCTCTACGCCCTGGCCGCCGAATACGGTGTCCCGATCCTCATGCACTTTCAGCATGAGACCTACAACCCGGGTTTCGAGCGATTGCACACGATGCTGGCGAAATATCCGAA
>Ga0105046_10003880_pt1 | contig 23773 bp, 21 predicted proteins | sample MAT03_FD_78385 | JGI IMG/M metagenome (GOLD analysis project Ga0105046, IMG submission 78385) | Freshwater microbial communities from Lake Fryxell liftoff mats and glacier meltwater in Antarctica - MAT-03 (megahit assembly) | ecosystem: Environmental > Aquatic > Freshwater > Ice > Liftoff...
CGCTCAGCCTCGTGGCCCTCATCGGCCCGAGCGGCGCCGGCAAGAGCACGTTCGCCCGCCGCCACTTCAAGCCCACCGAGGTCGTGTCTTCCGACGCCTGCCGCGGGCTCGTGTCCGACGACGACACCGACCAGACCGCCACTCCGGCCGCGTTCCGCGTGCTGAATCACCTCGTCGAGGAACGGCTCACCATCGGGCGACTGACCGTCGTCGATGCCACGAACGTCAAGCCCGAGGACCGCGCGCCGCTGGTTGAGCTGGCCCGCCGCTTCCACGTGCTGCCGGCCGCGGTCGTGTTCGACGTGCCCGAAGCCGTGTGCCACGAGCGGAACCGCACCCGGCCGGACCGCACGTTCGGCCCGCACGTCGTCCGCAATCAGGTCGATAACCTCCGCCGTTCGATCCGCGGCCTGGAGCGCGAGGGGTTCCGCCACATCACGATTCTGCGCAGCCCCGCCGACGTGGACGCCGCGGTCGTGGAGCGCGTGCCGCTGTGGACCGACCGCCGCGGCGAGACCGGCCCGTTCGACATCGTCGGCGACGTCCACGGCTGTTGCGACGAACTCGAAGCGTTGTTCGGGATGCTCGGTTACGTCGCGGCCGTGAGTGCGGTCGATCATCCGGTGTGGGGGCGGCGCGTGTTCGCGCACCCGGCCGGGCGGAAGGCCGTGTTCGTCGGCGACCTGGTGGACCGCGGCCCGCGCGTCCTGGACGTGGTTCGCCTCGTCCGCAACATGGTCGCGGCCGGCACCGGCGTCTGCGTCCCCGGCAACCACGACGTGAAGTTGGTGCGGAAGCTCCGCGGCCGCGACGTGAAGCTGACGCACGGGTTGGCGCAGACGATGGCCGAGTTCGACGCCCTCCCCGACGCCGTGCGCCCGCTCGCCGGGCGCGAAGTCGCCGACTTCCTCGACTCGCTCGTCAGCCACTTCGTCCTCGACGGCGGCAAGCTGGTGGTGGCGCACGCCGGGATGAAGGCCGAGATGCAGGGCCGCGCCAGCGGGGCGGTGCGCGAGTTCGCCCTGTACGGCGAAACGACCGGCGAGACGGACGAGTTCGGCCTGCCGGTGCGGCTGAACTGGGCGGCCGACTACCGCGGGCCGGCGGCCGTCGTGTACGGGCACACGCCGGTGCCGGAGGTCGAGTGGTTCAACCGCACCGTGAACGTGGACACCGGCTGTGTCTTCGGCGGCAAGCTCACGGCCCTCCGCTGGCCGGAGCGCGAGTTCGTATCCGTCCCCGCGGCCCGCACGTACTGCGAGCCGGCGCGGCCGTTCCTGCCGGTGCCGGGGGCGCTCACGGCGCAGCAGCATCACGACCGGATGCTCGACGCGGAAGACGTTCTCGGCAAGCGATTCATCACGACGAGCCTTCGCGGCACGGTGACGGTCCGCGAGGAGAACGCGGCCGCGGCGCTGGAGGCGATGAGCCGCTTCGCCGCCGACCCGCGCTGGCTCGTCTACCTGCCGCCGACGATGAGCCCGTGCGAAACGACGACGCGGCCGGGACTGCTCGAACACCCGGCGGAGGCGTTCGCGTACTACCGGGCGCAGGGGGCCGACCGCGTGGTGTGCGAACAGAAGCACATGGGGTCGCGCGCCGTCGTGGTGGTGTGCCGCGACCCCGCTGCGGCCCGCGAGCGATTTGGTGTGGAGGATGGCGCCGGTGCCGTCGTCACGCGCACCGGCCGGCCGTTCTTCTCGAACGCGGACCTGGAGGCACGCTTCCTGGAGCGCGTGCGTTCGGCCGTGACCGCGGCCGGCCTGTGGGACGAGTTGGCGACCGGCTGGGCGGTCCTCGACTGCGAGCTGATGCCGTGGTCGGCGAAGGCGCAGGAGCTGTTGAAGTCGCAGTACGCGGCCGTCGGCGCGGCCGGCACCGCCGCCGTTCCGCGCGCCGTGGCGGCGCTCGACGCCGCGGTTGCACGACTGGCGGGCGAGGCCCGCGAACGAGCGGCTCAACTGGCGGGCGCCTTCCGCGAGCGGGCCGGGAACGTGACGCGCTTCGTGGACGCTTATCGCCGCTACTGCTGGCCGGTCGATTCGCTCCACGGCCTGAAGCTGGCGCCGTTCCACCTCCTCGCCACGGAGGGGCACGTCCACGCCGACAAGCCGCACCGCTGGCACATGGACACGCTCAACCGCGTGTGCGCCGCCGACGCCGCCCTGTTCGTCGCCACCGCGAACGTCGAGGTGAACCTGGCCGACCCCGCGGCCGAGCAGGCCGCGACGGAGTGGTGGACCGACCTCACCGGCCGCGGCGGCGAGGGGATGGTGGTGAAGCCGGCCGGGTTCGTGTTCCGCGGGTCGAAGGGGCTGGCGCAGCCGGCGGTAAAGTGCCGCGGCCCCGAATACCTGCGGATCATCTACGGCCCGGACTACCTGGCGCCGGAGAACCTGTCGCGGTTGCGCCAGCGCGGCCTGGGTCGGAAGCGGTCGCTGGCGCTGGCCGAGTTCGCGCTGGGGGTCGAGGCGCTGGAGCGGTTCGTGAAGCGCGAGCCGCTGCGGCGCGTCCACGAGTGCGTGTTCGGCGTGCTGGCCCTGGAGAGCGAACCGGTGGACCCGCGGTTGTAATGGGCGAATGGCGAGCCGACCGCCGTCAGGCGGCGGGTGAGTCGCGCGTCACCCGCCGCCTCACGGCGGTCGGCTCGCCAACGCCCACCACACGAGTCGTGATGATTCACTTCCGCCGCCCCACGCCCGCCGCACTCGACGCCTTCCGCGCGGCGCAGGCCGACCTGTCGTTCACCTACCCGTCCGTCCGTCGGCTCGACCGCGACCACACCGCCGCCGGGCTACACCGTGGACCGCACCCGCGTCCAACTCGGCGAGGGCGAAGCCGTGTTCGCCGCCGCCCGCGCCGCGCTCGAGCGCTGGGAGCAGTTCGACCTCGGCTGGGTGAATGCGTTTCCGACTGACCTGCCGCTGCGCACCGGCGAGATGGTCGCGGTCGTCGCCCGGCTCGTCGGCGTGTGGTGGGTGAACGCCTGCCGTATCGTGTACGTCGTGGACGAGGCCGCCCGGTTCGGCTTCGCCTACGGCACTCTGCCCGATCACGCCGAGTCCGGCGAAGAACGCTTCCTGGTCGAGTGGGACCGCACCACCGAGGCGGTGTGGTACGACATCGTGGCGTTCTCGCGGCCGCGGCACCCGCTGGCCCGACTCGGCTATCCACTCACGCGCCGCGCGCAACGGCGATTCGCCCGCGATTCGGCCGCCGCGATGCGCCGCGCCGTCGGCGTGGTATGCTAACCCCGACCCGCCCTACCGGACCCCTCCCCATGCCCCGCGTCCTCCTCGCCACCGGCGCCACGCTCGCCCTGTTCGCCGCCGCGGTCGCGTTCCAGACTCCCGGAACGAACGCCCCCGCACCGCCGACACCCCTGCCGGTCGCCGCGGCACCGCCGCAGTTCTGGAAGGGGAACCTCCACACCCATTCGCTGTGGTCCGACGGCGACGACTTCCCCGAGATGATCGCCGACTGGTACCGCACCCACAACTACCACTTCCTCGCGCTCACCGACCACAACATCATCGCCGAGGGCGAGAAGTGGGCGCCCGCCGACGGCAACCCGAAGCGCGTGACGGCGGTGGAGAAGTACGCGGCCCGGTTCGGCGAGCGGTGGGTGGAGCGGCGCGACAAGGACGGCAATCCGCAGGTGCGCCTGAAGCCGCTCGCCGAGTTCCGCGGCCTGTTCGAGGAACCCGGCAAGTTCCTGATGATCCCGGCCGAGGAGATCACGCACAGCTTCGCCAAGCGGCCGGTCCACATGAACGGCATCAACCTCCGCGACAAGGTGACCCCGATCGACGGCAAAGACGCCACCGAGACGATCAGCGTGAACCTCCGTCAGGTGGCCGACCAGCGGACGAAGACGGGGCGGTTCATGATCGCGTTCCTGAACCACCCGAACTTCGGCTGGGGCGTCCGCGCCGAGGAGATGATGCTGGTGGACGAGCTGAAGTACTTCGAGGTGTTCAACGGGCACCCGGGCGTGAAGAACTACGGCGACGCGCTCCACGCCTCGACCGAGCGGGTGTGGGACATCTCGCTCGCACTGCGGCTCGGCAAGCACGGCCTCGGCGTGGTGTACGGCCTGGCGACGGACGACTCGCACGCCTACCACGAGTGGGGTCTCGGCAAGACGAACCCCGGCCGCGGCTGGGTGATGGTGAAGGCCGCGCACCTGACGCCCGAGAACCTGGTGAAAGCAATCGACGCCGGCGACTTCTACGCGAGTTCGGGCGTGGTGTTGGACGACGTGACGCGCGGCGGCGGCGAGTACAAGCTGACCATCCGCCCCGAGCCCGGGGTGAGCTACAAGACCGAGTTCGTGGCGACGATGAAGGGCGCCGACCTCGACTCCACGGCCCGGCTCGACAAGGACGGCGCCGAGCTGCCGGTGACGCGGGTGTACGGGGCCGACGTGGGGAAGGTGGTGGCGACCACGACCGACGCGCGGCCGAGCTACCGACTGACCGGGAACGAGCTGTACGTGCGGGCGAAGGTGACGAGCACGAAGCCGCACCCGAACCCGTACGCGAAGGGCGACACGGAGGCGGCGTGGACGCAGCCGCTCATTCCGTAGTGGGGGAAGAAAAGCAGGATTAACCACAGAGTCACAGAGGACACAGAGAGAAGAACGAAAACCGAGACGGAACCATGAATTGAACTCGATCTTGGTTCTTCCTCGGCTTCGGGTCTTCTCTCTGTGTCCTCTGTGACTCTGTGGTTAATCCTGCTTCACTTCCCCAACCCGGTAGCGGAAGTCGCAGTGCGTCGCGCCTTCCATCAGCGTCTGGGTGCGGGTGAAGGCGATGGCGGGGTTGAAGCCCTCGATCATCGCCGCGTCGCGGTTGCACGACAGCACCGGCCCCAGCTCGGCGAGGCCGAGCCGGCGGTACATCTCGGCGTACCGGCAGCGCACCACGTTGAACTCGAACGCCTCGGCGTCGTCGCGCAGCACGTCGAGTTCGAGTGCGTCGTCGTCGGTCCACCGCTCGACGGCGCGCTTCAGTTCGGGGAGGCCGTTGCCGCCGAGCGCCGCGGCCGCAGCGCACCCGCCCTGCCGGGCCAAGTCCTTGACGACGCCGGCGGCGATCTCGTGGGCGCGGTCGGCGCCGACCTCGGCGGCGAACGCCGCGACCAGCGGGGCGATCACGCACGCCTCGATCTCGCGCCGGCGGAGGAGCGGCAGGGGGTGGGTCATGTGTCGTCATCCGCGGCGGCGTCGATGGCGGCCCGTAACTCGACGCGCGGTCGGGCGTTCATGTTCAGCACCCGCACCGTCGTCCGCCCCACAGCCGTCTGCCCCATGACGAGCGGGCCGCGGAGGGCAAAATGCTCGTCCCATACCTGCGTCCGCGGGTTGAACAGGGGCGTGAGGCGGTCGTCGAACGGGTCGAGCCCCGCGAGGTTCGGTCCCTTATGAAGGTTGCAGAAGGGGCAAGCGAGCGCGAGATTCCGGTCGTCGTCGGAGCCGCCGTGCTGGCGCGAGATGACGTGTTCGATCTGGTAGGGCGCGAACGGCTCGTCAGCCTGGTTCGCCCGGCAGTATTCACACAGCCCGCCGGCGCGAGCGCGAACGATTCGTCGGGTCGCCTGGTCCATCGCATCACCCGGCCGCGCGGGCACGGGCCTTCGCCTGGATCACGGAAACCCAACTCACCGCCGTGACGAGGAGTTCGTACTCCTCGCGCTCGGCGGGTGTGATTGAACCCTCCGCGTTCTTTTCGGCGAGCGTGTCGAGCAACGCCGTTATCTCTCCGCCGGCCCGCACGGAAGCGATCCGTCGCGCGACCTCGGGCGTGAGGCAGTCGAGGAACGGGTCGAGGATGCGGTCGAGTGCGGAGCGTTCTTTCTCGACGATCGCGCTCATGGCGTCTCCTCCGTTGTGGCCGGCTCCGGCTCGCCCTTGACGCGGAACAGGAGCAGGTTGCGGCCGTACTTCCGCACGTCCCACGCCGGCAGGTCCGGCAGCCGGTCCAGCGGGAAGCCGTCCTCGGCCTGGATCACCAGCACCGACTCGTCCGGCGCCTTGTCCAGCAACTCGTTCACCAGCGCCAGGAACTCGTCGGCCTTCTCGCTCAGGTCGGGGAACGGCGGGCTCAGGAACAGGTTCACCGGGGCGTTCCCCGGCGGAATCCACCGCTCGCCCCAGCGGTACACGTCGGCCTTCAGCACCTGGAGCCGGTCCGCGACGCCGAACTCGGTCGCGTACTTCATGATCTCGGCCCCGAGCTTGCCGTCCTTCTCGATCGCCCGGGTGGCGGTCGCGCCGCGGCTCACGGCCTCCATCCCCACGACGCCGGTGCCGGCGAAGACGTCGTAGAAGAGGCGGCCGGGGACGGCGTTGCCGAGGATGCTGAACAGCGCCTCGCGCACCAGCTGCGGCGTCGGCCGCATCCCCTCGTGGACGACGGTGTAAACCCGCCTTCCGCGGAGGGAGCCGGCCACGATGCGGACCATTGTCTTTTCGTTCATGGTGCTCCGACAGACCCGGGCGCCCGCGGGTTCGCGGCGCTAACCGTTCATTCTACAGTGTGTCCCCTCCCCCACGCACCCCCCGCCGGGCTATCCGCGGCGCGGCGCGGGCCGTATCCTCTCGGGATGACTGCCCCCGAGGCTACCCACACACCCGCCGCCCCCGCCCCGCGGAAGGCGATGCTCGTCGTCTTCCTCGTCGTGTTCATCGACCTGCTCGGGTTCGGGATCGTCCTGCCGGTGATGCCGCGGCAGGCCGGCCCGTACCTCGGTCCCAACGGCCTCGATCTGTCGCCGAACGCGAGAGGCGTCGTCATCGGCGTGCTGTTCTCCGTCTTCTCGCTGATGCAGTTCGTCTTCTCGCCGGTGTGGGGCCGAATCTCGGACCGCATCGGCCGCCGCCCGGTGCTGCTCATCAGCCTCCTCGGGTCGGTCGTCTTCTATGCCCTGTACGGGTTCGCCGTCACGCTCCCGCCGGAGTCGGCGGCGCTCGCCGTGGGGCTGATGCTCGCGGCGCGAGTCGGGGCGGGGATCGCGGGTGCGAGTGTCGGCACCGCCGCGGCCGTGATCGCCGACTGCACCACGCCGGAGCGGCGGGCGAAGGGGATGGCGCTCATCGGCATCGCGTTCGGCATCGGGTTCACGTTCGGCCCGCTCATCGCCTACTTCGGCCTCGCGGCGTTCGACCAGCGGCCGTGGGGCGTCGGGGCGCTCGCGTCCGGCCTGTCGCTGGTCGCACTGCTCCTCGCGGCGGCCATCTTCAAGGAGACGCGCGACCCGTCCAACAAGGCGGGGAAGGAATTCTTCAGCCTGGCGCGCACGGCCGAGGTGCTGCGCATGCCCAGCGTTGGCGCGCTGGTGCTGATCTACTTCCTGGTGATCTGCGCGTTCGCCAACCTGGAGGCGACGCTGGCGCTGCTCACCGACGCGGCGTTCGGGATGAACGTCGAGGACAACTTCCTGGTGTTCGCGTTCGTCGGCGCCGTGCTGACGGTCGCCGGCGGGCTGTACCGGCCGCTGGCGAAGCGCGGGGCCGAGCACCGGCTGCTGGCGACGGGATTGGTGCTGATGATCGTCGGGATGGCCGGGATGGCGGGCGTGGCGTGGACGGCCGACGCGGGGACGGGGTCGAAGCCGATGTTCTACCTGGCGGTGTCGGTGTCGGTGGTCGGGTTCGCGTTCGTGAACCCGTCGGTGTCGGCGTTGGTATCGAAGCGCGCCGACCCGGCCCGGCAGGGCGAGGTGCTGGGTGTGAACCAGGCGTTCGCGTCGCTCGGCCGCATCCTCGGGCCGTTCATGGGGTCGGTGGCATTCCAGATGGACCCGCGGCACGCGACGCCGTACCTGGCCGCGGTGGCGCTGCTGCTGCTGGTCGCGGCGCTGCTCCCACGGGTGCGGGTAGAACGGCCGGCGTGATCGGAAGGACGCCCATGACCGCGGAGCGGATCGCCCTCATCAAGCCGAGCGCGCTGGGGGACGTGGTCCACGCCCTGCCGGTGCTGTCGGCCCTGCGGCGGACGTTTCCGGCGGCGCGGATTACCTGGGTCGTGAACGCTGCGTACGAACCGCTCCTCGCCGGCCACCCCGATCTCACAGACACTCTCCCCTTCGACCGCGGCGCGGCCCGCGGCGGGTGGCGCGCCGCGGCCGCGTACTCGGCCCGGTTCGCCGCCGAACTCCGCCGCCGCCGGTTCGACCTGGTTCTCGATTTGCAAGGGCTCCTGCGCTCCGGCCTCATGACGCTCGCCACCGGTGCCCGACGGCGAGTTGGGTTTGCGAACGCCCGCGAAGGCGCCCGCTACGCCTACACCCGCCGCGTGCCGGTGCCGGACGCCGAGCGCATCCACGCCGTCGATCGGTACTGGCGCGTCGCGGAAGCGGTCGGCGCCGGCGACGGCCCGAAGCGTTTTCATGTTCCCCTGCGGCCGGAGGCGGTGAGGTGGGCGAACGACACCCTCGCCGCCCTGCCCCGCCCGCGGGTCGCCGTCGGCGTCGGCGCCCGGTGGGTGACGAAGCGCTGGCCGCCGGGTCACTTCGCGGAACTGTTGCGGCGGGCGCAGGCGCACTTCGGCGGGTCGGCCGTGTTCGTCGGCGGCGGCGATGACACCCCGATGTCACGGGAAACGGCCCGCGGCCTGTCCGGCCCGTCGCTCGACCTCACGGGCAAGACCTCGCTGCCGCAACTGGCGGCGGTCCTGGCCGCGTGCGACGTGATGCTGTCGAACGACACCGGCCCGCTGCACCTCGCGGCGGCGCTGGGTCGGCCGTGCGTCGCCCCGTATACCTGTACCCGGGCCGCCAAGCACGGCCCCTACGGCTTCCCGCACGGCGGCGTCGAGACGACGGTGCCGTGCGGCGGCAGCTACCTGAAGGCGTGCCCGAATGGCACGGTCTGCTTCGCCGACCTCACCCCCGATCGGCTGTGGCCGCCCCTCGCCGAGGCGCTCGACGCATGGCCCCGAACCTCCCGTTCCGCCTGACCCTGGCCAGCGGCTCGCACGGTCGCCGCTGGCTGATGACGCAGGCCGGCTACGCCTTCGACGTGCTCCCCGCGAACATCGACGAGCCCACGGAAGCGCGGCTCGGCGACTGCCGCCACTACGTCGGCGAGCTGGCGTGGCTGAAGGCCGCGGCCGTCGCCCCGAGGGTGGCTGACGGCGTGGTCATCGCGGCCGATACCGTGGGCTGGCTGAACGGCAAGGTGGTGGGGAAGCCCGAGGACGAAGCCGACGCCCGACGGATCATCACGTCGCTCGCCGGCACGGTTCACGAGTTGTGGACGGGTGTGTGCCTGTGGCGCCGGCCTGGCGACTTCCAGCTCTGCTGGCAGGAGCGCAGCCTGGTCCGCATGAAGGCACTGACGCCGGCCGAGATCGACGCCTACCTACGGACGCGGAAGTGGGAGGGGTGCAGCGGCGCCTACGCGATCGAGCTGCCGGATGACCCCTACCTGACGGTCGAGGACGGGACGGTGAGCAACGTGATCGGCCTGCCGATGGAGTCGCTGACGCGGGCGCTTGGGTGGCTGGCCGCGGCGGAGGTGTAACTCACCCCCGGCGACGTGTGTCAGCGGTCCGACCAGTAGAACAGCGCCCCGTTGAGCGGGTACGTCATCGGCTCGTACACCAGCCGCGGGGCGATGGTGCTCATCACCTCGCCATTCTTGCGGCCGGGCTCCGAGCGGGAGGCCGGGAACTTGATGCAGTCGAACCGCGACGCCCACCTGCTGTAGTGCTCGCCGACCACGGCCGCCTCCTCCCGCATCTCGAACTCCGGCAGGTACGCCTTCACCGCCATCTTGAACCGGTCCTGCCGGCCGCGCCAGGCGATGACCGCGTCGGCCGGGCCGCGGACGAGGACCACCCGCAGCACGTCCTGCACGAACCTGGCGAAGCTGTTAGCAGTCAAGAAACGAGGTTCAACTTGCGTCTTGGCCGCGGTGAAGTCGCGGAGCCGGCCGTCGAACCGGGGCCGCATGTCGTCCGACTTGCACGGCACCGGCTCCACCCCTTCGGCGTACTCGAACGCCCAGTCGGGCCGCGACCGGAGCTCGTCCACGAGGGCGTCGGCCTCGTCGGCCATGAACGCGTCGGCCGCCGGCCGGTTCATCCCCCCCCACCTCAACGCGGCCGCGCCGCAGCTCTTTGCCGGTGTCGGCGTGGACCCGCGCCGGGCGAAGCGTCCACACCACTGCGTCCGAGTTGCTGCGGAACAGCTTGCGGGCCACGTCGAACCGCGGGTCGTTCGGCGACCACGGGGTCGGGACCGTCTGCACCCCCGGCAGCCCGGCGGCGACCAACTCGCGGGCGTAGGGCGCCGCCGGGTGGTCCGGCTGGTCGGCCCAGGCGAATACCTGCCGCAGGAACTCGAACGACGGCGCCCCCGTACCGGACGCGAGGGCGAAGATGTCGGCCGCCTCCAACTCCGGCTCCGCGAGCCGCCAGGCGTACGCCGAGATCTCGCCGGCGGCAGTACTCGGGAGGTACACCTTCGGCGGGTGGACCAGCTTCCCCTCGACCTGCAGCCCCGGCACCTCGGCGAACGCCGGCCCCTCCTTCAACTCGACCGACTTCCGGTCGGGCAGGTCGGCGGCGCCTACGCGCCGTACCACCTTTTGCGGGGTCGCGTCGGCCCACGCGGCGAGTACCCGGGCCACGTCGTTGGTGATCGCGGTCTGGCGATTGAGCAGGAGGTTGCGCACGGCCTTCGCTAGCTTTGCCTCCGTCGGCGACGCGCCCAGGGGTGTCAGGGCTTCGGCCCACGGCTCGCCTCCCGCCACGGCCGCGAGGTCGGTCGCAAGCCGGCACCGGCCGGGCGCCGGCGGCGCGGAACGGGCGGGAGCCGCGGCGGAACGGGGGACGGGCGCAGCTTTCACCGGTGGTGACGCCGGCACATCCATGAACTGGAGCTCTTCGATCTCCTCGAGCGGGACGGGCTCCGGCGCCGGCCGGTGGCCTACCGCTGCTAGCGCGGGAGCGAGTTCGTCGGCCAGCGCCTTCGCGTCGATGGGGCGGTCGGCGGGGTCGTCGTCCCAGCAGCGGCCGAGCAGGTCGAGGACCGCGTCGGGGATGCCGCACGCCGCCACCTTCCGCCGCCACGACATGCCCCCGGCCGCTCCGCCTGGAGGTCCGCGAGCAGCAGCTGGAAGCCGATCACGCCGAGCGCGTGTACGTCGTCGCGGACGTCCGGCTTATGTCCGCGCTTCTGCTGCGGCGAGGCGTAGAGCGGGCTGTGCGCCCCGCGCATCGTCAGCCCGAAACTCGCCTGAGGGGTCGACATGGTGGCGTTGCGGATGGCCCGGTCGGCGGCGATGTGGCCGATGCCGAAGTCGGTCACCCGCAGCACGAATCCATGGCCGATCCACTCCACCAGCACGTTCGCCGGCTTCAGATCCCGGTGGATAACGGGGTCGGGGAGGCGGTGGAGTTCGCCGACGATCGTCGCCAGGCGGTGGAGGGTCTTCAACGCCTCCCGCCCGCGGGCCGCCGGCGTCTGGGTCTGCGACGCCTTCACCACCCCGGCCAGGTCGCCGCCGTCGACGTACTCGTAAGCCAGCCACGGCGTCTCGCCCGCCAGGTAGGCGTCGAGCAGCGGCACGATCCCCTGCCGGTCGGCGGTCACCGCCCGGCTCGCCACCATCACCTGGTGGATCACCTCGCCCTCGTGCCGCAGCAACCGTTCCCGCGCCTCGCGGTCGAGGCAAAACTTGAACGCCCGGCGGAGGCCGCGGAGCACCGGGTGGCTGGCGAGCCACACCTCGCCGAACCCGCCGGCCCCGAGGAAGCGGTCGAGCACCCACCCGGACGCGTGCGGCACAGGCTGCCCGGCCCGGAACCGCGGCAGCCCCTGCGGCAGCAGCGCGGCGAGCTGCGCCGGGTCGTCCAGATGGGCGCCGGCGGGGACGGTGGTGCCGCCGGGGTCGTCGGGCCGGCGGAGTGCCCGCTGCACGACGGCCGGCACCTGGAGGAGGTACGACTCGATCTGCCGGGCGACCTCGGCGCTCCCCGCCGCGACCTGCTCGGCGACCTGGGCGATTTCGACGTGGAGGTCGCGGACCTCGGCCTGAATGACCTGTTCCAGGTCCGCGGGGAGTTGGCGGAGGCGGTCTTGCTGGCGGTAGCGGGAGATCGCGTCGGCCGCCACGTCGTACAGGAGCCCGCCGAACGGGATGCCCTCGACGAGGCCTCGCATGCCTCGGGCGGCGACGGCCTCCCCGAGGCAGCGGAGGAACTGCAACATGGCGGCTCCGGTGAGGAGTCGGTCTAACGGGGGGTGATTCGCCGCTCTCGGTCGGATCTTAACCGATCGGGAAGAATCCGCCCATCACGCCGTCGGATCGGGATTCCACCAGCACGGTCCCTTCTCGCGCCGGGCCGCGGCCGCGCGGCGGCGCACGTCGGCCATCTCCGCGTCGGTCAGCGGGCGGAACGACTGCGCCGCGGCGAACGCGGCGTCCTGCTCGTTGGGGTAGCTCAGGCCGAGCAGCGTCACGTCGGGGTCGAGCGTCAGCGTGTAGTGGAGGCACTCGGCCACCGTCATCCGCGGCAGCACGGCCGCGGCGTCGTCGGCGCCGCCGCTCGACACCTTGCCGCGCGGGCGGAGCTTCAGCGGTTGGTTATAGCCGGTCGTGTCGCCGAGCAGCTTGCCGCCGCCGAATGTCTTGAAGCCCACCGTGCCGACGCCCGCCGCCTTCGCCCGCGGCAGCACCTCCGACACGTACCGCTCGTCCACGAACGGGCCGAGCGGGAACATCACCACGTCGCACACTCCAGCTGCGAGAGTCTTCAGCAGTACGTCCGGGTTGTGAGAGCTGATGCCGCGGAAGCGCGTCGTGCCGGCGCGGACGGCGTCCGCGAGCTGGTCGAAGCCGCCGCCGGGGTGGCAGAGGCGGTCGAACGTCGCGGGGTCGGACAGGTCGTGAAACACGAACAGATCGACATGGCCGAGCCCGAGGCGGGACAGCGAGCCTTCGATTTGGAGGCCGACGGGGGCGTCGTGATGGTCGATCTTGTCGATCACGAACACGCCGTCGCGCCGCCCGCGCACGGCCGCCCCGACGACCTCTTCGGAGAAGCCGTCCTCGTAGTTGGGGGCGGTGTCGATGACGTTCAGGCCGGCGTCGAGGGCGCGGCGGGCGGTGGCGACGCAGGTGTCGAACGGGACGGACCGATCGGCCAGGTCGCCGATCCCGAGTTGCGTGGCGACGAAGCCGGTGCGGCCGAGTGGGCGGCGGGGGGTGAACATCAGCGTCACGTCAGGATGGGGCGGATCACCTCGCCGTCGCAGAGCGTCAGCGGGCGGCCGAGGCGGTCGTGAATCTCCGTCCGTGGGTCCACCCCGAGGCAGTGGTACACCGTCGCCGCCAAGTCGGCGGGGCTCGTCGGCAGGTGCGCCGGTTCGGCCGCGTAGCGGTCGCTGGCACCGTACACCGCCCCGCCCTTCACGCCGCCGCCGGCCAGCACCGTCGTGAACACCCGGCCCCAGTGGTCGCGGCCGTCGCGGCCGGCCCCGGCGCCGCCGGGTACCGCCTGCCCGACCTTCGGCGTGCGGCCCATCTCGCCGGTCCACACCACCAGCGTGTCGTCGAGCATCCCGCGGGCCGACAGGTCGTCCAGCAGCGCCGAGAAGGCACGGTCGGTGACCGGGCACAGCCGCGTCTTCAGGTCAATGAAGTTGCGGCTGTGCGTGTCCCAGTAGACGCTGACGTTCGTGATCCCCTCGTTCGGCCAGAACACGGTGACGAGCGGAACGCCCGCTTCGATCAGCCGCCGGGCCTGCAACACGCTCTGCCCGTGGCGGTTCATCCCGTAACGCTCGCGGACGGCCAGCGGCTCGCGGGTCAGGTCGAACGCGGCCCGCGCCGTCGGGCTGGCGAGCAGGTCGAAGGCGCGGCGGCGGTTCACCTCCGCGGCCTCCAGCTCAGCCGCGGCCATGCGTTGAACCTGCCGGTCGAGCGAGTCGAGTAGCCCCCGCCGGTCGCCGACGCGGGCGGTGTCTATTCCCGCGGACAGGGTCAGTTCGCCGACCTTGTAGTCGGGCGAACTGGCGTCGGCGTCGATGCGCATGGGGTTGTACACGGGGCCGAGGAGGCCGGCGCCCTGGCCGTGGCTCTCCTCCACGAACCGCGGCGCCCCGTCGGGCACGACCGGCATCATGGACACGTAGGGCGGCAGCGCCCCCGCGCCGCGGCCGAGCTTCGCCAGCACGGCGCCGTAGTTCGGCCAGTCGTCGGAGATCGGGCCGGTCGGGGCGGCGCGGCCGGTGAGGAGGTGGTGCGTCGCGGTCAGGTGGTTCACGTCCGGGTGCGTCATCGAGCGGATGAGGCACAGGCGGTCGGCGCGCTTCGCCAACTCCGGCAGGTGCTCGCAGACGCGCAGGCCGGGGACGGCGGTCGGGATGGTGCCGAACTCGCCGCGGTACACGTCCGGGGCGCCCGGCTTCGGGTCCCAGGTGTCCTGCTGGGCGGGGCCGCCCCACATGAACAGCACGATGCACGACTTCGCACGGCCGCGCCGCGGGGCGGGGGTGTCGGCGGCGCGGAGGTATTCCGGGAGGCCGAGGCCGAAGAGGCTGAGCCCGCCGGCGCGGAGGAACTCGCGGCGGCGGACGGCGGGGTTGAAGTAGCGTGCGGTCGGCATGGGATCAGTCTACCCGCGCCGCCGCGCCGGTGCCAGCGGCGGTCAGCCGCGGTTGGTGTTGATGCCGAGCGCCGAGTACGCCGAGCAGTGGCCGCTGTAGCCGCGGTAGGCCAGCGCCGCGCCGAGGGCCGCGAGCGCCAGGCCGCTAACCCCGCCGCGGCCGAGGCCGAGCCCGGCGAGCAGCGCGCCGCCCAGCGACGACGCGGCGCGCTCCGCCGGGCCGACGTTCACGCCGCCCCCGCCCGCGCCTGGCCGGACGGGGTGGTCGAGATCGCGGACGCCCTGCCGGGTCATCGGGTAGTTCACCGTGCCGATCGTACCTTCCGCCATGTCACGTCCTCCGGGGGTGAAGCCGCCGGCGGTGGACGCAACTCGGGTGCCACAGACATTGGAATGCGACGCTCGGCGAGCGGCCCGCGTGAGCGGGCTGTTGGCTCGGGGCTTTCAGCCCGGAGGGCGCCTTGGTTAGCCCGGGGCGGAAGCCCCGGGCGGCGTCCGCGATGTCACATCCGCGTCGCACCCTGGTATCACGCCATCGCCCGCCCGGGGCTTCCGCCCCGGGCTAACCAAGGCGCCCTCCGGGCTGAAAGCCCCGAGCCGAAGCCCGGAGCCAACAGCCCACTCACGCGGGCCGCTCGCCCGCCGACCCGAAGCGTTCCCCACTGGCATTCCCCGCCCCCTCGGGCTATCCTCAACCATCCCGCCCCACCGCTTTCCCGCGGTACGCCTCATGCCGTTCCGCCTCTCCGCCCTGTGCGCCCTCGTTCTCGCCGGCCCCGCGGCCGCCAACCCCCCCACGTTCGAGACCGACGTTCAACCCATCCTCACGCGCTTCGGCTGCAACCAGGGGGCGTGCCACGGCAAGGCCCGCGGGCAGAACGGCTTCCAGCTCTCACTCCTAGCCTTCGACCACGACGCCGACCACGCCGCGCTCACCGCCGAGGCCCGCGGCCGCCGCGTCTTCCCGGCCAGCCCGGCGAACAGCCTGCTGCTTACCAAGGGGACCGGAATCGTCCCCCACGGCGGCGGCAAGAAGCTCCCCGCCGACGGCCCTGAGTACCGCACACTGCTGGAGTGGATCGCCGCCGGCGCCCCGCGCACGCCGGCCGACGCGGCGAAGTTCGTGCGCATCACGGTGTCGCCGCCGACGAAGCAGTTGAAGTTCGGCGAGAAGGTGCAACTGTCGGTGACCGCCCACTGGTCCGACGGCCGCGCCACCGACGTGACCCGGCTGGCGCAGTTCTCGTCCAGCGAGAGCGTGTACGCCGCGGTGGACCCGACCGGCCTCGTCACCGCGGGTCCGATCCCCGGTGAAGCGGCGATCATGGCGCGGTTCATGGAGCGATTCGCCGTCGCGCCGATCGTCATCCCGCTGCCCGGCGCCGTACCGGCCGAGGTGTACGACCGACTGCCGCGGCGCAACTTCATCGACGGCCACGTCTGGGCGAAGCTCCGCCAGCTCGGCCTGACGCCGTCGGATACCGCGGGCGACGCCACCTTCCACCGCCGCGCCTTCCTCGACGTGATCGGCCGGCTGCCGACGCCCGACGAGACGCGCGCCTTCCTCGCCGACGCCGCCGCGGACAAGCGCGAGAAGCTGATCGACCGGCTGTTGCAGCGGCCGGAGTACGCCGACTTCTGGGCGAACAAGTGGACCGACCTGCTGCGGCCGAACCCGTACCACGTCGGCATCAAGGCGACGTACAACCTCGACCAGTGGCTGCGGCGGGCGTTCCGCGAGAACATGCCCTACGACCGCTTCGCCCGCGAACTCATTGCCGCGAAGGGGAGCACGTTCACGAACGGCGCCGTGGTGATGTACCGCGACCGCCGCGACCCGGCCGAGTTGACCACGCTGGTGGGGCAAATCTTCCTCGGCGTCCGGCTCGACTGCGCGAAGTGCCACCACCACCCGTTCGAGGTGTGGAGCCAGGACGACTTCTACAGCTTCGCGTCGTTCTTCGCCCGCATCGGCCGCAAGGGGGTCGGCATCTCCGCCCCCATCTCCGGCGGCGAAGAAACCGTCTTCACCGCGCCCGCGGGGTCGGTCAAGCACCCGCTCACCGGCCGCACGATGGCGCCGACGCCGCTGCTCGGCAAGGCGCTGGACATTCCGCCGGACCAGGACCCGCGCGACGTGCTGGCCGCGTGGGCGACGGCGCCGGACAACCCGTTCTTCTCGAAGGTCATCGTCAACCGCGTGTGGGCCGACCTGATGGGCCGCGGCATCGTGGACCCGGTGGACGACCTGCGGGCGACGAATCCGCCGTCGAACCCCGAGCTGCTCGACGCGCTGGCCGCCGACTTCCGCGCGAACGGCTACGACCTGAAGAAGCTGATCCGCACGATCACGACGAGCCACGTGTACGGGCTGGGCACGGCCCCGAACGACCGCAACGGCGCGGACCTGCGGAACTACTCGCGCCACTACCGCCAGCGCCTGCGCGCCGAGGTGCTACTCGACATGGCGAGCGACGTGACGGGCGTGCCGGAGGTGTTCGCCGCGATGCCGCCGGGGAGCCGGGCCGTGGAGGTGTGGACGGCGCGGACGCCGAGCGAATTCCTGGACAGCTTCGGCCGCCCCGACCCGAATCAAGACCCGCCGTGCGAGCGGACCAGCGACACAACCGTGGTCCAGGCGCTTCACCTGATGAACAGCCCCAACCTCCACCGCAAGGTGACCGCGGAGACGGGTCGGGCGGCGAAGCTGGCGGGGAGTGACAAGCCAGTGTCAGCAGTGGTCGAGGAGCTGTACCTGCTGGCGTACAGCCGCGTGCCGAGCGACGCGGAGAAGGCCGCGGCCGTGCGCCGCTTCGATCGCCCCGGCGCAACGCGGCGGCAGGCGATCGAAGACCTGATGTGGGCGCTGCTGAACACGCCCGAGTTCGTGTTCAACGACTGAGGTATAATACCGGTGACCGCCGCGCCGGAGGGCCGAACGATGTGGACGACACTACCGCCGGACACCATCACCCGCCTGCCCGAACGGATGGTCAACGGCGCGGCCACGCCGACGCCGGACGAACGCGCCGCGCAGGCGGCCGGGTGGAAGAAGTGCATCGACGCCCTGCTCGACGTGCGGGTGCTCGAAGACGACTGGGACGGCCAGGGCGCTCCGGCCCCGCCGCCGGAGGTGGTGGACAGCGCGATCGTGCTCGCCGTGCTGCTCCGCCAGCGCCACGTCGCTCCGCCGAACGTGACGGTCCAGGGTGTGAACCGGGACGTGCTGTTCCACTGGCAGTGGGTGGACGGAACCTTCTTCGAGATCGAGGTAATCGAGCCGGGGTTGGCCGACGCGTACCTCATGCCGTCGGGCGGTAAGACCCAGCACTGGCAACTCCGAGCGTGTGCGGCGGAGCCGGCGGTCCCGGCCGGGGGCGGCTCATGACCCCCGAGGGCGAACCCGTTGCGCCCGACGAGTTCGTACTGCGACTGGTCTGGACGGCCTTCTACGACCCGGCTCAGGCTCTCCCCGTCCTGCCGGCGGCGGTCGGACGAGGCCGACGGGATTTCGGTCTACCGCGCCGCGTGCGTGGCCGACCCGCTCGACGCGCTGGCGGTGTTCGCCCCGGAAAAGCGAGACCGTTACGGGATCGTGTTGCTGTCGGTGGCGGACCTCGCGGCGCTCGGCCTCACCGTGCTTCCGGTCCCGATCACGGCGGTTCCCGGACACGCCGTGTTGCCCGAACTGACGATCACCGCGGCAACCGCCGACAGGGACGTTACTCGCAGGGTGCTAGCCGACCTCGCCCGCCTCGCCAACCTCCGAATCGTCCGCCCGCCGAAGGGCTGACCCGCCGCACCGAGGACCACATGCCCGCCCACAAGATCTGCGCCGGCGTCACCCGCCGCGACTCCCTCCAGCTCGGGCTCGGCGCCCTCCTCGGCGGCGGGCTCGCGTCCGCACTCCGCGCGAAAGCGAGCGGCCCCGGCGCACCCCCGGGTCACGCGAAGGCGTGCATCCTCATCTGGATGGACGGCGGCCCGACGCACTACGAGATGTTCGACCCCAAGCCGAACGCCCCCGCCGAGTTCCGTGGCGAGTTCGGCACCGTCGCCACGGCCGTCCCCGGCGTCCGCTACTCCGAGCACCTGCCGAAGCTCGCCGCGCAACTCGGCAAGTACGCCATGATCCGCTCGGTCCGCCACGACCAGGGGAACCACGGCGCCGGCAACCACTACCTCATGACCGGGGCGCCGCCGCGCATCCCGGTCGGGTGTGGGGCGTTCGTCAGTTTCCACCCGAGCATGGGCTCGGTCGTCGCCGCCGAGAAGGGGGCGCCGGCCGGGCTGCCGCCGTACTTCTCCATCCCCACCATGAGCCGGTCCGGCGGGCCGAACTTCCTCGGCGTGAAGTACGCCCCGTTCGTCGTGGACGGCAATCCCAGCTCGCCCGGCTTCCGCGTCCGCGATGTGGCGCTGCCGACCGGCCTCACCGACGACCGGTTCGCCACTCGCACGGACGTGCGCCGCGAGGTGGACACGTTCCGCCGCGACACCGACCGCGCCGCCGCCGACCCGGCCGTGGCGCTGGACGAGCACTACGTGCAGGCCCACGACCTGATGAACTCCGCGGCGGCGCAGGCGGCGTTCGACATCGCCCGCGAGCCGGAGCGCACCCGCGAGCGCTACGGCCGCAACGCCCTCGGCCAGCGCCTGCTGCTGGCGCGCCGGCTGGTGGAAGCGGGGGTGCCGTTCGTCACCGTGTACGACGGCGGGTGGGACCACCACACGAAGCTGTTCGAGACGCTGAAGGGCCGGCTGCCGGCGTGGGACACCAGCGTCTCGGCGGTGATCGAAGACCTGTCGCAGCGTGGGATGCTCGACGACACGCTGGTGCTGGCGCTCGGCGAGTTCGGCCGCACCCCGCAGATCAACAAGGACGCCGGCCGCGACCACTGGTCGAACGCCATGAGCATCCTGTTCGCCGGTGGCCGCACCCCCGGCGGGCGCGTCATCGGCGCCACCGACGCGCGCGGGTTTGCCGCGGTGGAGCGGGTGCTATCGCCGGAGAACTTCGTCTCGACGGTGTACGCGAAGCTCGGCATCGACCCCGGCAAGGTGCTGTACGCGCCGAACGGCCGGCCGTCGCACCTGGTCAGCGACCCGACGCCGATCCGCGAGCTGATGTAAAGCGGGGATTGGCCGCAAAGAGGCACAAAAGACACAAAAATGATGACGAATCCGACCCTGCATTCTGTCTTCTTTTTGTGTCTTTTGTGCCTCTTTGCAGCTAACCCGTCTTCCGTTCTTGCTGCTCCTCCCACCATGACCTACCTCTTCCCCGCGGGCGGATCCCGCGGCAGCACCGTCGAGGTGACCGCGGTCGGTACGCTCGACCCGTGGCCGGCGAAGGTGTGGGTCAGCCGGCCGGGGTTGTCCGTTACCCCCGGCAAGGACAAGGGTAAGTTTTCGGTCGCAGTCGCGGCTGACGCCGAACCCGGCGTGTACTGGCTCCGCGCCCACAACGCCGACGGCGCCAGCCCGCTGCGGCCGTTCGTCGTCGGCACACTCCCCGAAATCGTGGAGACCGAACCGAACGACGAGGCGGGACAGGCGAAGGCGATCGACGCGCCGGGGGTCGTGGTGAACGGCCGGCTCGCGAAGGCCGGCGAAGTGGACTGCTTCGCCGTGCCCCTGAAGGCGGGTCAGACGCTCGTCGCCTCCGTTGACGCGAACGGCACCTTGAAGTCGCCGATGGACGGCGTGTTGCAGGTTCTGTCGCCCGGCGGCTTCGTCGTGGAGCAGAACCACGACCGCCGCGGCATGGACCCGCAGCTCGCGTTCACCGCACCCGCCGCTGGCACCTACGTCGTCCGCCTGTTCGCGTTCCCGGCGACCCCGGATTCGAGCATCCGCCTGGCCGGCGGCGACGCCTACATCTACCGGCTGACGCTCACCACCACCGGGTTCGCCGATTTCGCGACGCCCCTCGCGGTCGGGCCGGAGGGCGGTGAGGTCACGGTGTCCGGGTGGAATGTGCCGGACGCGGCGCGGCGGCTGGCCGTCCCGAAGGGCGAGCCCGGCCCGGTGGACGTGTTCCACCCGCTACTCGGGAACGTGGTCCGCGTTCGCCGGGAGGCCGGGGCCGTGACCGGCCGGCTGGAGAAGGCCGGGGCGCCGTTCGAGTTGCCCGTCGCCGGCAAGAAGGGGCAGGCGCTCGCGGTGCGGGTCGAGAGCCGGACCTTCGGGCTGGAGGTGAACCCGGTCGTTCGCGTCACCGGCCCCGACGGGAAGCAACTGGCCCGCGCCGAACCCGCGAAGCTCCACAGTGACACCGCGTTGACATTCACGCCGCCCGCCGACGGCGGGTACAAGGTGGCCGTCTCCGACCTGTACGGCACGGCCGGCCGACGCAGCGTGTTTCTCCTCAAGGTCGCCGCACCCGCGCCGGACTTCGAGCTGTCCGTGGGTGCCGACCGTATCGCCGTTCCCCCCGGGAAGTCGGCCGACGTGGCGGTGAAGGTGACCCGGCGGAACGGCTTCGTGAAGCTCGTCGACGTGGCGGCCGAGGGCTTACCCGAGGGCGTGAAGCTGGAGACGAAAGCGCCGGTCGGGAAGGCCGACCCGGGCACGATTACCCTGACACTCTCGGCCGGGAAGGCCGGCGTGTCGGGGGCGTTCCGGCTAGTCGGCCGGGTGGCGGGGGAAGAAGGGCTGACGCGGACGGCCCGCACCCCGAACGGCGAGTTCGACGAGCCCACCGCCGACCTGTGGGTGACGGTCAGCGACACCCCGGTGTCACCGCCACCGCCGAAGAAGAAGCGCTAGCCGCGCCGCGGCAGGCGGTACGCCTCGCGGGCGTTCGAGGCCATCACCTTGCGGTACGCCGCGTCCCCCTTCGCCCTCACGAATTCGGCGGCGAGCGCCACCACTCGCGCGAGTGGGGCGTAGTGGTCGCTCACGGGCCAGTTGGTGCCGAATACGAGCCGCTCGGCGCCGAACGCGGCCCACGCGGCGTCGAGCACCGGGCGGTAGAACGCCAGCTCGGCCGGCGCCCGCTGCTCGCGGCGGCGCGTCGAGTCGGCGAGCGCCGACAGCTTGCACCACACCGTCTTCGCCGCGGCCGCGGCATTCAGCGCGTCGAGCCACGCCGCCGGGGGTGCGCAACCGTCGATGAGCGTGTTGCCGAGGTGATTCACCACGATCCGCAGCGCGGGAAGCCGCCCCGCCAGCCATGCGGCTTCGGTGAACGCCTCGTGGCCGCCGTTCACGTCGAGCGTCCGGCCGGCGTCCGCGAGCGCCTTGAGGCGGTCGAGTTGGTCGCGGTCTGTACGGCAGGCGCGCACCTCGCCCGCGGTCACGCGGATGCCGACGAACTTCGGATCGGCCGCGAGGCGGGTGAGGTTGCGGGCGAAGTCGCGGTCCGCCGGCAACAGCCGGCCGACGACGCCGAGGAGGAACGGGTCGTCCTTCGCCAACCCGAGCAGCCAGTCGTTGTCCTCGACGCGCGGGCTCGCCTCCACGACCACGGTGCCAGTGACGCCGAGCGGCGCCGCCAGCCGGCGGTACTCGGCCGGCAGCACCGGGCGGTACAACACGCGGTCGTCCCGCCCCGGCCACGGCACGCCGCCGGGCCGCGACGGGTCGTAGAAGTGGGTGTGCGTGTCGATCACCTCGGCGGCCGGTTGCCCATCCGCGGCGCCGAGTGACAGTGCGGTGACACCGGCGGCCAGAACCTCGCGGCGGGTGGGGTTCACGCGAGAATCTCCTTCACGACGCGGCCGTGGACGTCGGTGAGGCGGAAGTCGCGGCCGGCCTGGCGGAACGTCAGCCGCTCGTGGTCGAGGCCGAGGCAGTGGAGCATCGTGGCCTGCACGTCGTGGACGTGGACGGCGTTCTCGGCCGGGTGGAAACCGAGCTCGTCCGTGCTGCCGAAGGTGAAGCCGCGCTTGACGCCGCCGCCGGCCATCCAGATCGTGTACGCCTGCGGGTGGTGGTCGCGGCCGAGGCTGCGGCCGAGCGTCGGGTTCGACTCCACCATAGGCGTCCGCCCGAACTCGCCGCCCCACACCACCAGCGTGCTGTCGAGCAACCCGACGCGCTTCAGATCGGCGACCAGGGCGGCGCTGCCGCGGTCGGTCGCCCCGCAGTTCGTCCGCAGATTCCCGGCCACGTCCGAGTGTCCGTCCCACCCCTCGTGATAGATCGTGATATAGCGGACGCCGCGCTCCACCATGCGGCGCGCGAGGAGGCACGCCCGCGCGAAGCTCGGCTTCGCCGGCTCCGCGCCGTACAGCTCCAGTGTTTCCTTGCTCTCCCGCGACAGGTCGGTCAGTTCCGGGGCCGCGGTCTGGAGGCGGAACGCCATTTCGTAGGCGGCCGTGCGGGTGGCGATCTCGGGGTCGCCGACCGTGCCCAGCCGGCGGCTGTTCATTTCGGTCACGAGGTCGAGCGTGTCGCGCTGCTGGCGGGCATCCACGCCGGGCGGGAGCGACAGGTTCAGGATCGGGTCGCCGCCGTTGCGGAAGCGGACGCCGGTGTACGTGGTCGGGAGGAACCCGCTCGACCAGCACGCCGGCCCGCCGCTGATGCCGCCGCCGGTGCTCATCACCACGAACGCCGGCAGGTCGCGGGCCTCGCTCCCGAGCCCGTACAGCGCCCACGACCCGATGCTCGGGCGGCCGGGCTGCGAGAAGCCGGTGTTGAAGAAGATTTGCGCCGGGGCGTGGTTGAACTGGTCGGTGTGGACGGCCTTCAGGATGGCGATGTCGTCCACGACGGTGGCGAGCCGCGGCAGCATCTCGGAGAGTTCGGCGCCGCTCTGGCCGTGCCGCGCGAAACGAAACCGAGGCCCGAGAACTGCGGCGTCCGGGCGGATGAAGGCGTAGCGCTGGCCGCGGATCACCTCCGGCGGCAACGGTTTCCCTTCGAGCTTGGCGAGCGCCGGCTTGTAGTCGAACAGGTCGAGTTGGCTCGGGGCGCCGGCCATGAACAGGTGAATGACGGCCTTCGCCTTCGCCGCGAAGTGCGGCCGCTTCGGCGCGAGCGGGTCGGCGGCCGGCTGCGCGCGGGCCGACCCGGCGAGCAGCGACGCGAGCGCGGCCTTGCCGACGCCGTAGCCGCAGTCGCGGAAGAAGTGGCGGCGGGGGATAGACATTGCGCGCTCCGATTGTTCGCGTACCCAGCTCTCTCGGGAGGCCGCCCGGGGC
>Ga0105046_10003881_pt1 | contig 23771 bp, 18 predicted proteins | sample MAT03_FD_78385 | JGI IMG/M metagenome (GOLD analysis project Ga0105046, IMG submission 78385) | Freshwater microbial communities from Lake Fryxell liftoff mats and glacier meltwater in Antarctica - MAT-03 (megahit assembly) | ecosystem: Environmental > Aquatic > Freshwater > Ice > Liftoff...
AAGCCATGATCCTCGCGGCGGGCCGCGGTGAACGGCTGCGCCCGTTGACTGACCACACGCCCAAGCCCTTGCTTCAGGTCGGTTCGTGCAGCCTGATTGAACACCATCTGCATGCGCTTGCCGACGCGGGGTTCCGCGACATCGTGATCAACTTAGCGCACCTGCGCGGGCTGATCACCCAAGCACTTGGCAACGGCGAGCGCTACGGCGTCGCAATCGAATACGCCGATGAGGGCGATGAAGCGCTGGAAACAGCAGGCGGCGTACGCGCGGCGCTTGGGCTTTTAGGCGAGGCGCCGTTTGCGCTGATCAATGCGGATATCTGGACCGATTATCCGCGCGCTTCGCTGCGCGATCGCCTGCAGCCCAAGGATCAGGCCCACGTGGTCTTGATCGACAACCCAGAACACCATCCCGCCGGCGATTTTGCCTGCGTGAAGCGACGCGCCCTGAATGCGGGCATGGAGATGCTGACGTACAGCGGCATTGGCGTGTTTCGGCCACAGCTGTTCGCCCACCTGCCCTTGGGCAAATGCCCGCTGCGGCCGATCCTGCAGCAGGCGATCGCGCACAACCGCGTATCGGCCGAACACTACCGCGGCAGCTGGGTGGATGTGGGCACGCCCGAGCGGCTCGCGCTGGCTCGGCTCATTGTTGGCAGCGCTTAAAGCCTTTGCGCAGGCGCGCTATTTGCGCCGCAGCAGCGGCCGCTCGATCCAGTAATACGACGCCACCGCGCAGGCGAACGTGAGCGGGACGCCGACGCAAACCAGCCAGATGTCGGCAAGCTGGAAGTGAAAGCGCATGAAGTTGTAGATCGGGAAATGCCACAGGTAAAGCCCGTAGCAGATGCGCCCCAAAAACACCGCGGGCGCCAGTTCAAACACGGCGTGCACCCAGGTCCGATGCGGGCCAACCAGCGCCGCAATCACGGTGACTGAACAAAGTGAAAACAGCAGGTTGCCCCACTGATAAGGCCAGCGCCATTCCCAGCTCAGCCAGCCGCCAAGGAAGGCAAAAAAGATCACAATCGGCCCCGCCAACCACGCGCACGTGCGGGTAAACCCGGGGTGCTCGCGAATCGCCGGCAGGTTGAGCGCAAGCGCGAGCGCGCAGCCCAGCAGCAGCGTATCCGCACGCGTATCGGTGCCGTTGTACAGGCGTACATACGAGGCGCCTTCCAAGACCAGATACGAACGCCACCAGGCAAAAGCCGCGGCAACCAGCAAAATCACCAGCAAACTGCGCACGCTTAAACCATAAAAGCGCAGCAGCAGCAAAAGCAGCACCGGCCAGATCAGGTAATACTGCTCTTCAATTGAGAGTGACCAGGTGTGGCCTAACCACGCAATCATTGGTACCTCGAACGCCCGGGTCCAGTTGGAAACGTAAACCGCAGCGACAAAAATCTGCGCAAGATGCGCGTTGAAATCGGGCAACAGCAGCCAGCCCGCCAGCGCGAAAACCGCCAGCATCGCGTAGAACGCCGGAAACAAACGGCGGATCCGGCGCATGTAGAATTTGCCGAAATCAATCCGCCCGTTGCGCGCGTAATCTTTCAGCAGCAGCGCAGTAATCAGGTACGCGCTCATGATGAAAAACGTGTCCATGAACACGATCGAGCCGGGACACCAATCAAGCTGGATGTGCGCGGCGAGCACGCCGAGCGTCATCACCCCGCGCAGGCCATCGAGTGCGGGGTGGTAGCCGAGCGGGTAGACAATCCGGTCGCGCCGCTGAAAGCGGTTGGGGTCTCGCAGAAACTGAAGAATCACCGCGAAAGCCTATACTCGGGCGTCATTTTTTGCTTGATGCGGGCGCCGTGAAAGAAGTTGTGCATGAGTTGATCGAGGTGCTGAAACTTGAGCGACTGGAGCTTAATTTGTTTCGCGGCCAAAGCCGCGACATCGGCACCCGCGTGGTCTTTGGTGGACAGGTGCTGGGCCAAGCGCTAGAGGCCGCCAACTGCACCGTTGACGGCCGCGTTGCGCATTCGCTGCACGCTTATTTTTTGCGCGCTGGCGACATAGAAGCGCCAATCGTTTACGAGGTGGACCGCCAGCGCGACGGCGGTTCGTTCAGCGTCCGCCGCGTGGTCGCCATTCAACATGGACAGCCCATTTTCAATATGGCGGCGAGTTTTCAGGAGCCGCAAGAGGGCGTGAACCATCAAATCTCCATGCCCGAAGTACCCAAGCCCGACGACGTCGAAGCGACCCCGCCGATCGACGCGGAGCGCTTGGCCCAAGTCCCCGAAAAACTGCGCCGCTGGCTAACCCGCCAAGGGCCGTTTGAATTTCGCCACGTTTATCCACGCGATGACCTTAAACCCGCCAAGCGCCCGCCGTTTCAGCACATCTGGTTTCGTCTGAGAGATCGGCTGCCTGACGACCCGCAGCTGCACCAAGCGGCGCTTGCCTACGCGTCCGATTTTCACCTAATCGGCACCGCCACGCTGCCACACGGCATTTCCTATATGCAGCCCAACGTGATGATGGCCTCGCTCGACCACGCGATGTGGTTTTTGCGGCCTTGCCGGGTTGACGAATGGCTGCTGTATTCCTGCGACAGCCCGAGCGCGCAGGGCGGCCGCGGGCTCGCGCGCGGCAGCATTTATCGCGCCGATGGCACACTGGTGGCATCCACCGCGCAAGAAGGCGTGCTGCGAATCAACACGGATCCGCCCGCGGGCGGATGAACTTAAGCGCACTTGGCGCTTGATAACGGCTTCCAAAGCGAGGCTGAGCGCATATCATTTGAAATCTTCTGCTCACCAAAGGTTGCCCATGCGTCGTTTCTGCTGCTTGGCTGTCGCGCTGTTTTGCTCATTGCTATCCGCGGCGCAAGCCGCGCAGAAATTCATGCGCTATCCGGACGTGCATCGGGATCGCGTGGTGTTTACCTACGCGGGCGATCTGTGGACCGCGCCATCGGCTGGCGGTACGGCGCTGCGCTTGACGGCGCACCCTGGGCTTGAGTTTGTGCCCAAGTTTTCGCCCGACGGCAGCGAGATTGCCTTTACCGGCCAAATCGACGGCGATGAGCAGGTTTACGTGATGCCCGCAGCGGGCGGCGTTCCGCTCAAGCTTACCCACTACCCGGCGATGGGCCCGCTGCCGCAGCGCTGGGGCTTTGATAACCAGGTTTACGGATGGACCGGCGACGGCCAGTCGATCGTGTTCAAGTCGGCGTTCGATGCATTTGAAGCCGGCGATCAGCGCGCCTACACGATTTCCCGATCCGGCGGCTTGGCCCAAGCGCTGCCGATGCCGGTGTCCGGCGCGCTCGACCTCGCAGCAGACGGCAAGCAACTGGTCTATTCGCCGCTCAGCAACGACCACCGCGCCTGGAAAAAGTATCAGGGCGGATGGGCGCAGGATTTGTACATCTTTGACCGAACCCAACTGAGCGCGCGCAACATCACCAACAGCGTGCGCACCGATCGCGACCCGATGTGGATCGGCGAAGACGTGTTTTTCGTGTCCGACCGCGACGGGCGCTTGAATCTCTATCGCTACACCACCACCACCAGCCTAACCAGCCAGCTTACGCAGCACACCGACTTTGACGTGAAATTTGCATCGGCCGATGCCGACGGCCAGATCGTCTATGAACTCAACGGGGCGCTGCGGCTTTACGACGTACGCTCAAGCGTAGACCGCGCGATCCAGATCACCGTCCCGGCCGATGATCTCAGCCGGCGCAGCGAATCGGTGAATGCAGCCGACAACTTTGAGCAGCTCACCGTGTCCGCCGACGGCAAGCGCGCGCTGCTGGTGGCGCGCGGCGATCTGTATTCGGTCGCTACCGCCAAAGGTCTTACCCGCAACCTCACCCAATCCTCGAACGCCCACGAGCGCGAGGCCAGCTTCTCAGCCGACGGCAAGCGCGTGGTTTACGTCTCGGACCTAAGCGGCGAGGAGCAAATCACGGTGCGTGCGGCCGATGGCAGCGACGAGCCCAAGCAGCTCACCAGCACGCTCAAGAGCAGGCTCTATCAGCCGCGTTTTTCGCCCGATGGCAAGCACATTGCATTTTCTGATCAGGAAGGGCGCCTTAAGCTGTTGGGGAGCACGGGCCAGACGCTGCGTGAAGTGGCCAACGATCCAACCGGCCTGCTCACCGACTTTGCCTTTTCCGTCGGCGGTCGCTACCTCGCGTATGCGCTGACCCAAGCCAACGGCATGAGCCAGCTGCGCATTTTCGACCTTCAATCCAGCACAACCGAAACCGTCAGCGACCCGCTTTTCGCGGCCTTTAACCCGGCGTTTTCGCCCGATGGCAAGCACCTGTATTTTCTTTCCAACCGCGAGTTTGCGCCGCAAATCGATGGGGCCGAATGGAACTTCGCGCGGGATCGCCAGACCAGCATCTATGCGCTTTCGCTGCGACGCGAGGTTGAATCGCCGCTGCCGTTTGAAAACGATGAAGCGGGGCCCGCCAAAGCGAAAGAAGCCGATACCAAGGACGACGACGCCAAACCGGTTGACCTGATCGATTTCTCAGGCCTGCGCAAGCGCGTCACCCGGATCCCCATTGATGCCGACAATCTTTTCGGCCTAAGCGCGCATCCAGAGCGACTGAGCTATTTTCGCAGCGACGCGTTTTACTACGGGCGCGATGCCCGCTCGCCGATCGAACTGATCACCTTTGATTTGAAAAAGCGCACCGAGTCGGTGGCCTTCGAAGGCGCAGAAAACGCAGTCGTCGCCGCCAACGGCGCGCTTGCGGTGGTTCAAAAAGGAAAGGAGTTCAGCCTGATTACGCTTGGCGAAGACGCCGAGCCCACCCCGATCGACACAGGCGGCCTTAAAACCGAGATCAATCCAGAACAAGAGTGGGCGGTGGCGTTTGAAGAAGTCTGGCGCCGTTTTCGCGATCACTTCTACGTCGAAAACATGCACGGCTACGACTGGCAGGCGATTGGCGCGCAGTATCGCAAGCTGCTGCCTAAAGTGGGCCACCGCGCAGATCTAAATTATCTGCTTTCGGACATGGTGGGCGAGCTCAACATCTCGCACGCCTACGTCAGCGACGGCGACCTCAAACTGCCCGAGCGGCCGTCGGTATCTCTGCTCGGCGCGCGCTTTGAGGTTCAAGACAACCGCTATGTGATTGCGTCGATTTTTGAGGGCCAAAACGAAGAGCCGCTATATCGCTCGCCGCTCACCGAAGTGGGCGTGGACGCAGCGGTGGGCGATGCCATCATCGCCATCAACGGCCAGAAAATTGACGCCAGCGAAGACATCTACGCGCGCCTGCGGCTGCCGCCTTCGCAGCGTGTGGAGCTGACGCTTAAGCGCCCTGATCGCGAAGATCCGCACGTCGCGCTGGTCGAACCGATCGCATCAGAAACCTCGCTCAAGTATCTGCAGTGGGTCAACGCAAAGCGCCGCTACACCGATGAAAAATCAGGTGGCGAGATTGGCTATGTGCACATCCCCGACATGGGGCCAGAGGGGCTTCGCGAGTTCATCAAGTGGTACTACCCACAGATCCGCAAGCACGGCTTGGTCGTGGATGTGCGCGGCAACGGCGGCGGCAACGTGTCGCAAATGCTGATTGAACGCTTAAACCGCAAGCTGCTCGGAATCGACTTTGCGCGCGGCAGCGAATCCTTCGGCACCTACCCGGCCCAGGTTTTTCACGGCCACATGGCGGTCTTGATCAGCGAAACATCGGCATCCGACGGCGATATTTTTCCCTACATGTTCCGGCAGCTGGGGCTCGGCCCCTTGATCGGCAAGCGCAGCTGGGGCGGCGTAGTCGGCATCACCGACTGGGGCCCGCTGATTGATGGCGGCTCGGTCAACGTACCCCAGTTTGGAAACGCCGCCGCCAACGGCGAATGGGCCATCGAGGGTGAAGGCGTCAGCCCAGACATTGAGGTGGACAATGATGTCGCCAGCCTGATCGCCGGCCGCGATAACCAGCTTGACCGCGCCATCGCCGAAATCACCGCGAAAATGGTGGCAGCGCCCAAGCGGCTGCCGGCGCGCCCCGCAGCGCCGGTCAAGTAGTTCGCTGCCCGTGCAAGCGCTTGGCAAGCGCCGAATGCGCCGCAATTTCTCGCTTAGGTGGTTGCCAGTCGCCCCCTGCCCGCCGCACACTGTGCGATGGGTTTTTTTTCTAATCTCCGGGGGGCGATGACTGTGGGTGCGTTTGGCTTTTTAAAGAAACTGTTTGGCGGCGGCAGCGACGACGAACGTCGCGGCAAGCCCCGCATCAATGCGCGCGAAGGCACGCGGGTGCTGATCATCGACGACTCCGCGCTGATCGTTGCCCTGCTGCGCAAATTTTTGCGTCAAAACGGCTTCGTCACCCTGGAAGCCGGTGATGCCGAAAAAGGCGTCGAGTTGGCGCGGACAGAAGTCCCGGACCTGATTTTTCTGGACATCGTTTTGCCCGGCATGAATGGCTTCGCGGCGCTGCGCATGCTGCGACGCGATCCAATCACCAAAGAAATCCCCATCATCATGATCAGCGGCAACGAACAAGCAACCGAGCAGTTCTACGCCCAGCGCATCGGCGCCGACGACTTCATGAAAAAACCCTTCTCGCGAGAAGAAGTTTTCGTCCGCATCGAACGCCTCTTAAACGCGCAACTGGTACCCAAACGCCACGCCCACGGGCCGCTGCCGTAGCTTGGTTTTTCAAGGAGGTTTGCCGTGGGCCTTTGCGAAAAAAGCCGGCGAGGCAAAACCATAGCGCGTGATCAAACCGGCGCTGGTTCAAGGATTTAAGTTCAGTGGCAACGCCCCACCGTCGCGCCCGGGGAGAGGGCCGAGGATTCAGCTTCTGCGTGAATTCGGCGGGAATTCAGAGCCCAATTGACCCCAGATATTTTAAAGCACCGACGGCTCTGTTTTCATGTTGCTATCTCAGACGTTGGAAAACGTCGAACATCAGATACTTCGTCGCCAAAACCGCGTAACCACCACTCCAACATGGCGCTGTCAACGACAGTCGCCGTGATCTCCTGCTGGCCATTGTCGAGGTCAACGACATTTTGATCGGTTGACAAAGGTGACTCCAACAGATGCATTCCCATATCGCGGTTGATTTTAAATTTAAGACGAATATATTTACCGCTGCCAAAACCAAAACGACCATCGTCGTCATACTTCTTGAGATCAAAATCTTTTGGTCGCTCGAAAGTGATCGAAGAGGCTTCGGCAGACAAGATACGATGCAGAGCCAGGCTGCGCTCATTGTCATACCCACGGTAGCGACAAACGAGATACATACGTGGCCCTTGCTGTGCGAGGCCCAGCGGCATGACCTCAACCTTGTTGCGCGTACCGCCCGCGTTGCGATAGTCCAATTGCAGCCAACAATTGCCGTAAAGCGCCTCGCTTACGACTCCAAAGACGCCGGCGATAATCTTGGGCGGTAATAGCGGCTGACTGGTTGCGACGACGCGCACCTTGCTAGGCCATTCCCGTTCCAGCCCTGCATTTGTGCTGGAACCGAGGTTACGCCGCGCTTGGGCAAAAAAACCATCCATCGATTTCAGCAGTCGTGGCGGGAGGAGATTCTTCAGATGCTCCTCAGCCAAGCCAAGCAACAGCGACTCCTGCGCCGTTAGGCTGGGTACAGCCATGCCTTTGGCATGCTCAAGCCAGCGGTAGCCATAGGGCTTGCTTCGATCGTCGCGTTCGATCTCGAAATGCTGACTCAGCATTTCCATCTGCCGCTGGATCGTGCGCAACTCGCGCTCAATGCCGGCATCCTTGAGCTGTTCATGCAATTCACTCGCCGTCACCTTTCGGCCCCGCGGAATACGGCGCAGCAGTTCGATGGCGAGCAGCACAGTTTCAAGCGTATCCGGGCGCTTAGCCATAAGTTAAAGTTCCAACCTTTGTCCGCAAAAAACTGAGCACAGCCTCACCATTGCGTAAGCATCCAGCGCGCAACAGGCGCGCAGCTGTTTCTCGATTTCGGTTTTCCAGCTGGCTTGAACGTGCGCGGCAAATGCTTCAAGAAAGGCGTCTTTCACCCCGCCACCATCCGACACACCTTCGAGACGGTTGTAGCACAGATCGGCGCAGGCGACGGTTCGCCATTGTTGATTGGCATGCAGCGGAGCTATCCGCAAGGATGACTAATGGAGGAAGCCAATTGAAGGCTTTGAGCGCGCTCCCTCCTTCACCGCACATTCAGCCTCAAGCGCTGAGACCATCTCGGCCGCGGATCTGATGGGTCGGAAACAGTTTTGGCGCATCACGGCAGCAAAGTCACCCGGCGTCAGCTTTTGTAAGCGCATCAAGCGTACAAGCTGCGCGGGCTGCGCCGCGGCGATGGACAAACTCACACAGTGGCGGCGAAACAGTTCACACGCCTGTTCATGCATCAGGAAGTCAAACTTCACTTTGAGGTCAAATCTGCGGAGTGCCGCTTGATCAAGGCCGTCCATCAAATTGGTTGAAGCAATGAATACGCCGGCGAACGATTCCATCTGAGTCAGCATTTCATTAACGAGCGTCACCTCCCAGCCACGTTGAGCGCCGCGCCGATCCTGAAGAAAACTGTCCACCTCGTCGATTAAAAGAAGCGCGCCATCCTGTTCTGCCTGCTTGAAGGCTCGGGCAATATTTTTTTCGTTCTTGCCTACCCACTTGGACATCAGATCAGAAGCGCGTTTAACGACCAGTGGCACACCCATTTGTTCGGCCAGCCATCTTCCATAGGCTGTTTTTCCCGTTCCCGGAGGCCCATACAGACACAATCGACCTGACTTCGACTGCACCAATCCGAGCGTCACTTGAGCCAGATCCGCGTCAGCGTGAATAAAGCACGGATCATAGATTTCCGGGAGCCCGCTTAAGTCTTTCTTTCGAATGGGCGCGTGCCCTTGAGCCTGCAGCGTACTACCAATCAACAGTTCAAAAGCTGCGGCGGCGCCAGTCTCATCCATTTCGCCACGAATCGAACGCACCACTGAGGCCGCTCTTGTAACCACTGCTGGCGCAAGTGATTCCGATTCGGCGATACGCGCGACCGTGGGCGCATCAAGCAAGTCAGAACAGGCGTCATGAATAATTCGCTCACGCTGCTTTTTGGGCGGCACCGGCAATTCGCAGACCATATCGAATCGCCGAATAAACGCGGGATCAAGGCCTTGAATGGAATTGCAAAGCCAGAGCGTCGGAACAGCGTTTTCTTCAAGCATTCGATTTATCCACGCCTTGCGGTTTTGTGCGGTACTTTTCCGCCCGAAAAAAGCGCCTCCGTCGCTGAACACGTCTTCAACTTCCTCAAACAGAACAAGGGCGCGACGCTGCGCAAAAAAGCTTTGTGCGGCACGAAAGGAGCGTAAACGCTGCTCGCCAATTACGGGGTCACCGTTCCGCTCTTCGCTGGCCACTTCAAACAGTTGGCAGTCAAGCTCTTGCGCCAATACTTTGGCCAGTTGACTCTTGCCCGTCCCCGGGTTTCCATGAAGTAATACGTTTACTCCACCGCGACCTGTGGCAACTGAATGCTTCAAATAGGGGCGCAAGATGGCAAGCGAAGGCTCAATGTGTGTGTAGTCGGTAAGCCTGAGTTGAGCGGGAGACGAGAGCGCCACGGAGTCGCGCAGTAAACTCAGCGGGTCGGTATCGGCGGTAACAACATAGTCGGCAAAATCATCTGAAAGCAGGTCCAATTTTCCACGCAACGTCGAGGTACCAATCCGACAGACCGACACCAGCCCGGAGCGGGCGAGGATTCCTTGCGCACTCAATGATTCCCTGATTACCAGCTCAGGGAGGTCGAGCAGAACCGAAAGCGCGTGAAATACTTTCGCTGATGACAACTGGCCCAGCAAGTCGGCGGTCTCATCAAGTAATAGCTCGCTTTGAATCATCACTGCAAATTCCAGAATGCGGCAGTCCGGCTCCGACAAGCCCACCAGTTTTGCGAGGCGGGCAACATTCCGATTGAGACAACCTGGGGTGCGCGCGTCGTGGAACGTCTGCTCACCGAGTTGATACAGTTTCCGTAAATCTGCACGCACTGATTTCGACTCGAAGGCGTGTACTTCCGAGCAAATCCATTCGCCCAAGCCGAGCGTCTCGGCCAGCGTATCGCTGCTGAAACAAATTGGAGCGATAAATTCACGCTGGCCGCCCAGCGGAACAAGCAAACGCAAGAGCCATAGATGAACGATGGGCGCGATTTCGAGCGGCATTTGAGCGTTACGCGAGCGACGACGGGTTGCCATGGTGATCTCCTCAATGTGTGAGATCATTTTCCATTTTCATGCGTCAAGAGGTGACGCACGAATTCAGGCTTTTTTCCATGGTTATGCCGATCAGGTCAAATTGTGTCTCTCATTCTTGGGAATGGTGAGTTCCCCGTTTGCCGGATTGGGTGATCGTGGCGACAGATATGATTTCGCCGTCCAGCACGGCGAAAAGTAAGGACATTGGGGAACCATAAGACAGCGTCCGCCGGCGCTAGAGTGCGCCTTTCGCGCATGGGCCTGCCCTCACTCCTCGTAGCGGCTCTTGAGCGGCTTGAACCAGCCGAAGATCGCGCCGATCACGGCGCTTAAGGGGCCACTTAACAGGAGGCCCAGCAACGGTGGGTCGCTGCTGCGGGCGGACATGTAGGACATTTGCACCAGCGTGCCCAAGACGACACCCACTAATCCCAGGCCCAGGGACCATGCGAAAACGTTGTAAAAGCGAGTCGGACGGCGCATTTTGATTCGATAACATTGAAGACGCTATCGTAGCGGACGAATCAGCCTTGAAACCACCGCAAACGAGGAGAGATAGCACCATGGGCCCCATCATCATCCGCCATTGTGAAGCGCAAGACGTCGACGGAATTCGCGCGCTTTACGCCGAACCCTCGGTGTACAGCGCAACGCTGCAGCTGCCGCATCCATCGCTCGCGCTGTGGGAAAAGCGGATCGCCGGACTAAGCCAAGAACAGATTCAACTGGTCGCGATCAGCGGTGATCGTTTGGTTGGCAACGTCGGCATTTTCATGGAGCGGTCGCTGCGCCGGCGCCACGTCGCCGCGATTGGCATGGGCGTGCACAAGGCCGCGCGGCGACTGGGTGTGGGCGCGCAGCTGATGCAGGAGGCGATGACGCTGGCCGAGCGCTGGATGCAGGTTTTGCGCATCGAGGCGGACGTCTATACCGATAACGTCGCGGCGATTGCGCTTTATGAAAAATTCGGTTTTGTGACTGAGGGCACCTCGGCGGGCTTCGCCTTCCGCGACGGGCAATATGCCGATGTCTATCGCATGGCCAGACTGAAATCTTGATGCAGCGGGACTTAAAACCCCATGGACGCGCGCAGACGGCGCACCAGCAATCGCACTGAAAGCCGCTCTTGATTCCTTAAGTCTGCGCGCCGGAGCAAAGATCTAGCCATGCAGCCATTGAGATGGGTCGCAGTAAGCATCGCGATCGGCTTCCACGTGCTGCTGGTCGTTTTTTTCTGGCGGGTGCTGGTGGTGCCGCTGCAGAAACCGGTGGATGCGATCGCCTGGGTAACCGTTTCGTCGCTTAAGCCGGCACCACGCGCGCTGCGCTTTCGCCCCGATCTACCAATTCCGCCGCGCAGCAGGGAGATGCGCGCCCTGCCAAACCGCCAGCCGATCCGCGTTTCACCCGCACAACCGATGGTGGCTGCAAGTGACGAGTCGCCGCCGCTTCTCTCGTCCGCCGCTTTGATCCAAGGCGTGCGCTTGCCTGATCAGGGATCGTTGCGCCGCCAAGCCGAGGAGCAAGTACAAAAGCTCTTTGGCAACATGCGCAATCAGGCGCCGGGCGTTGCCACGCCGGCCATCGACGGCTCGTTCCGCAACCCCACGCGCGCGCCGATGCGCGCCATTCCCGACGTGGGCGATGGGATAAGGCGGATGATCCTGACTGACAAATACGGCCACGAGTTTGTCTGTTCGCAGCGGCATGGAGCACCGATCGATCCGATTGGAATGAGTACCCAGGTGACCTGTTCGAGCAGCGGCGACGGCCCAAGCAATACGGCTGACTGGTTCAAGCGACGCGGGATTGACTAAACTGCGCGGCCTTGTCGGTTACCTTGTATCCATGAACATTATTCTCAAAAGCGCAGCCGACATCGAAAAAATGCGGGTTGCCGGACGCCTCGCCGCGGAAGTGCTCGACATGATTACCGAGCACGTAAAACCCGGCGTTTCAACGGACGAACTCAACACGCTGTGCCACGACTACATCGTCAATGTGCAGGGCACCATTCCGGCGCCGCTGAACTACCGCAACTCCTATCCAAAATCAATCTGCACCTCGGTCAACCACGTGGTTTGCCACGGCATTCCAAACGACAAGCGCCTCAAGCCGGGCGACATCATTAATGTTGATGTGACGGTGATCAAAGACGGCTGGCATGGCGACACCAGCCGCATGTTTTTTGTCGGCGAACCCAGCATTTTGGCCCGGCGCTTGGTTGAAACCACGCTCGAAGCCATGCGCATCGGCATCCAAACGGTCAAGCCGGGCGCCACGCTCGCGGATATCGGCCGCAACATCCAGCGCTTTGCGGAAGCCAATCGCTTCACGGTCGTGCGCGAGTACTGCGGCCACGGCATTGGTGAGACCTTCCACGAAGATCCGCAGGTGCTGCACTACCACGATCCCAAAGACGTGCGCCATCCGCAGCTGGTTCTCAAGCCCGGCATGACCTTCACCATCGAGCCGATGATCAACGCGGGTGCACGCTTTACCAAGTGTTTGCCCGATGGCTGGACAGTGGTGACCAAGGACCATTCCTTAAGCGCGCAGTGGGAACACACGATCGCCGTCACTGAAAGCGGCTACGAAATTCTGACCCTGTCGCCGGGTGCGGTGGTCTAGCTGGTGATTTTTTAAGGCGTTGGCAGTTTGCACGCCTGCCCCGCTTTGCTTCGCGAGATCAGGCGTTTTTTCATCTCTTGGGTCACCCAGCAGCGGCCTTCGTCGTCAATCACCAAGACCGCTGCCAAATGCATGTTGACCGCAGTTTGGCGCCATGCGCTGCCGGCCACGATCAATGCCGTCGCGCCCGCATCGGCACGCATCGCTTGGCGCTCAAGCACAGTTGCTGAGCGCAGGCCGTGGGCCGGCATTCCGCTGCGTGGATCAAGAATATGCGACGCGCGCTCGCCCTCGCCGAGCGCATGGCGCGCGTAGGTTCCCGACGTAAACAGGCTTTCGCCATCCGCCAAGACGACGCCCGCCAGCGGCTGCGCGTGGGCCGGATCGCGGATGCCCACGCGCCAGGGTTCACCTTTGCTCGAATTGAGCGCAGTCACATCGCCACCAAGCTCAATCAAGGCGCGCTGCACACCGGCTTGCTTGAGCATGCTCAAGACCTCATCGGCGGCCATTCCCTTGGCGATGCCGCCAAAGTCCAGCGAAACCTCACGCTTGCGGCTTTGGACCCGGCCCGAACTGACATCAAGGTCCGCAATCCCGGGCGCCGATTGGAGATATTCCGCAATGGCCTGAGCATCCGGCTTCGGCGTGCGAATCGGATAGTCGCTGGTGTGAAAGCCCCACATGGCCACCAGCCGCCCAACGCCTGGATCAAACAGCCCGTGGCTCTGGGCGCTCAACTGTTGTCCCGCTTGGATCAGCGCGACCAAGCTTGGATCGGCTGCAGCCGTTTCACCGCGCGCAATGGCAAGGTTCAGTTGAGTGAGTGCACCCGGCTCCCAGGCGTGCCAGTCGCGATGGCGCTGCGCCAAATGCCGCGAGATCTGAGCCTCGATCGCAGCGGCTTCATTCGCAGGCGCGTCAAACTGAAGCGATACCGTGGTGCCGAAGACAAAAAACCCAACGGCATGGCGCTGTTCGTCGCTGCCGTGACAGCCCGTGAGCAGTGAAAGCAGCAGCCAGCCCGCAAACCTAGCCGGTTGATTCACTCACCGCCTTCAGGACCTGCTGGATAAAGTGCAGGTCTTCGCTTGAGACATCGACAATCTTGAACCCGGCCCAATACGTGCCGGCGGACGCCGCGCTGTCGCACCACAGGCACTGCGCACCCAGCTCAATCACCCGGGCTTCGGGATCAGACGGATCCGGCAGCTTGAAACTCAGCTGGAACAGGCTTTCTTCATGAAAAGGATGATCCGCAATCAGCATCAAGCCGTCGCTGGACAAATTACCCAAGACGCCTTCGACGCTGCCGCTCAGTCCGTTGTAAACCGGGACGCGGGCTGGCAGACGATAGCGCTGTGTTTTTCGGTGCTCGGCGTTCAAGGTATTTTCCTAATCAAGCCGCGGGAGCAGCCTGCGGACGTTGGGTCAATTGTTTTAGCGTGCGCACAATCGTACCGAAAGCGCGATCAATCATGTTGCCTTGAGTCTCATCGACGATCATCGCCACGCCGCGCACCATGTCGCGGGCGAGGTTTTCCATCGAACGCTCATCAACTTTGACCCCGCGCGCATTGACGAACAGGCACTTCGACGACACCGGCGAAAACCAGCTCAGCTTGCGCCGCGCCTTGACACCCTGTTGATTAACCACAAAGTCGAACCAACTGCCAAAAGGAATTTGCTTAATGCGATCAAGCATGGCTTTTTCTTCTTGGGTCAGCGGCAGCGCGGGCGGGGCTTTGGCGGCGTCTTTTTTGTCCTGTTCCGCTGAATCTTTGCCCAGGCGGGTTTTCGCCACCACGATCGGTTTCAGCAACTGCTGCGGCACCGCCTGGGTTTGGCCATCCGCTAAGGCCCAAACCTGGCAGCTCTCCAGATTCTTGATCAGGGCTTGCGCTTCGCTTTCGGCAAAACCAACCTGAGCCAAGCCGCGCTCGATTTGCGTATTCAGTGCTTTGGATTCGGACTTAAGTTCGCGTCTGCGTTCGCCGCCCTGGTTGGGCGTGACCGAGTCGATCACCCGATCAGCGGTCTTCAGCGCCCCTTGATACTCAGGGGACTGCGCACCGTGGCGCAGGTTAAGCAAACTCAAAACATCAGCCCAGGCCTGTTCGAGCAGCTGCTGCACCATCTTCGGCGGCTGCCGATCATTGACCAGACGCGCAATCGCCGCGCGGGCTTCTTCCTTGGCCAAATCCAGGCGCTCGCGACCTTTTGATGCCTCGACATGGCGCCTTTCGCTGACGTCGGCTTTGCGCGTCAGCACATTGATGTGCTTGGTTAAATCGCCAAGCAGGGTATCGAAAACGCCGCTGTCTTGATCGAACTCCTCAAGCGCGCGCTCGACCAGAATTTGCATGTTCTCAACGAGCTGCGTATCGCCGTCGTCGTGTTCCGCCCACAGTTGACCGGCCTCTGCGATGGCGTTCAGGAAGGCGCGCGCCGGGTGCTCCCGGCGGGTAAAAAAGGATTTGTCCTGCAGTGCGACCTTGAGCACCGGCACCTGCAGGCGCGTCAGCATGTTGTGGGTGACGCCATTGCGGCCCAGATCCTTCAGTACGAAATCAAACAGCATTCCGACCAGATCAAAGGTGTCGCCATCGACTTCTGACAGCTGCGGCTGGCGTGATTCGGGATCAAGGCTGCGCAGCGCTTGGGTCATTTCCTGTTTGATGTGGGAAATCGTGCGCGGCACTTGCTTGCCGCCCACGCTTAGGGTGTGCGGTTTGGATTGGAGGACGCTAAGTACGGACTGCACGTCTTCGCTGCTGACCGCTTTGGTCGGCATGTTGCCAACCTCACTGGTTCGCCCAAACGACGCCATGGCGCGGCGGCGGCCACCCAGCAGCTCCCGAATGGTGTCGAACATTTCTTCGTCGCGGGAGCCATTCTCGGTCGGAAAAGCCGGGGCCCGATCGACAGACTGCGCGGCGCTCGATGCGGCTTGATTCGCGGGCCTTGGTTGAACCAACTCACCCAAGCCACCGGGCAAACTAAAGCCAGTGCGCGGCGCATTTTGGCGCTGCGACAAACCACTGAACGCCTGCGCAATGGCGCTCAGCGCTTCAGCCGCCGCGTGGCCTGCCTGCGCGGGATCCGCGGGCTGCATGGATGGGCCCTGCGTGGCGGGGTTCCCTCCTGAGCGCGGCGCAAAACCGCCCGCCCCAGCAGAACTTTGCGGCCGCTCGGTGGCTCGATGGCTGCCCTGCCGTGACGAAGGCGCAGGCAGCGGATTAGGCGCTGGCTCCGCGTCCTTCTGCAGGGGATCTTCTTCTGCGGGAACCTCGGGCTGCGCTGGCTTGCGCGCTTCGGGTTCGGCTTTGTTTTCCTCAAACGCAAGGTTAGGCAAGATCTTGGCGCGCACGAGCTGTGCATTCATGGCACCGAGCAGGTCGCCCAGTTTTGCCATGACTTCGCGATCGACGCCCTTGTAGATCAGCACCTTGCCGGCGGCACTCATTTCAAAAACCTGCGCAGCCTGACGCAATATCTGGGCCAAGGACTGCGGGCCCGCCGGAATCAAGCCAAGGTCAAGTGCGGCGCTTCCGGCAAGTACGCCTAGGCGCTGCGAAAGTGCCCACAGCTCCTGGCTTTGTCTGATCTCGGCCTTGGCCACCAGCTCATCAAGCATCAGCGATTCTTCAAGATCGCTGTTGTCTACCAACGAGAGCTTGCTCTTGCCTTTTTCACGTGGCTTGAGATCGGCTTGCGGAGCGACCCGAAAGTGTTTGGCCTTGTCTTTCAGGCCAGTAAAACTCTCGCGCAGCAGATTGTTGAAGTTGAGATCAAACTCGGTGCGCCTGCGCTTGATCTCGCGCATGGATTCAAACAGGTTCTGCTGGGCGTCGTTGCTCTGGGCTTTTTCGGCGCGCTTGAATAGCTCGTCGTTGGCCGCATCGAACACGACTGCCAGCTGCGCCGACAGGGCGGTTTGCGCCATTGCTAGTAAGTCGTGAAAGATGCGCTCTGCGCGGCTGGGCGCCGCGCCGATTCGCTGCTGCCCTGGGGTATCGTCGTAATCAGGTGAACTCACGTTGCCAATCTCCAGATCATACTCAAGGGAGCCTAAAACGAGGCCACGGCGGCCCCGCCCTCAAGGCCTTTACTCTTCTTCAAATTCAGCCAGCGGCGGTGGTACTGCAACCGGCGGTGGTGGTGTTCCGGCCAAGTCAAAAGCGTTGCGCGTGAGGTTTTCTGGCTCGCCTTCGCCGACCACAATATCGTCCTCGATGCGGATGCCGCCGTAGCGCCTGAGATCGCGCACGCGCGACCAGTTGATCATTGGGCCGAGGCTGCCTTTTTTGGCTTCGCGCAGCAGCATGTCGATAAAGTAAACGCCGGGCTCGATGGTCACCACAAAACCGGCTTCCAGCTTGCGCGTCAGGCGCAGATACGGATGCGCCTTTGGACGCGCCAGCTCCGCACCCGATACGTCGGCCATGTGCCCGCCAACGTCATGCACCTGCAAACCGAGCAAATGCCCGAGCCCGTGCGGGAAAAAGACCTGCGTCAAGCCGGTTTCCACCGCGGCTTCGGCGGTGCAGCGGACGATCTGTTGGCGGACCAGGAACTGGGCAATTTCAACGTGTGCCTGCTGATGTAGATCGACGAAGCTGACGTCCGCTCGCGCCGCGCTGACCAAGCGCAGCTGCAGTGCGTTCATTTCATTGATCATGTTTTGAAAATCATCGTCTTTGGACGAGTAGGTTCGGGTGATGTCGGCGGCATAGCCGAGATAACTGGCGCCCGCATCAATCAGAAACGAATGCACGCGCGCAGGCGTTGCTCGGTTGAGCAGGTTGTAGTGCAACACCGCGCCGTTGTCGTTGAGCGCGATGATGTTGCCGTAGGGCAATTCGGCTTCGGTGTGCAGCGTCGCGCGCAGATAGTCCAGATGGATTTCATGCTCGGACTTGCCGTTGCGAAACGCGGCTTCCGCGGCGCGGTGGCCGCGCGCTGCGCGCAGTGCGGCGCCGCGCATGTTGAGCAGCTCGTAAGGTGTTTTTTTCGCGCGACCGTAGTGCAGATGATTGAGCACCGCCTTCGGATTGATGTGCTTGTAGCCGAGCGAGCGCACGAAGTTTTCGTCTTCGGCAATGACCGCAATCTGATCAAAATCGCGCGGCAACAGCCGCTGCGCTTGCTCTGGATTGCGGACCACGGCCAGATCGTATTCGTCTACCCAGTAACCTTGGGGCTCGGTCGGCGGCACATGCCAAAAATCTTCCGCCTGCGAATAGATGATTAAAGGGCGGTCACCTGGGCGGAAGTACAGCCAGCAGTGCGGGTGTTGGGTAAGCGGTATCCATGCCTTGAAGTGCGGATTGGCCTTGAACGCGTAGGGCATGTCGTCTAGGAATTGCATCTTGTCGCCACCGGAGTAAATCAAGATGGCTTCAAGGCCAGCGGCATCCAGGCCTTGGGCAGCGCGGCCCATGATGATGTCAAGGTGGGGCCGGTAGAAACGTTCAAAATCAGACATAGGAGTGGTATCGAGTCGCGTCAAGAAAAAGAATCAGAAGGGTTTTACAACTACAAGCACAACAATTCCGATCAGAAGAACCGCCGGAACCTCGTTAAACCATCGAAATGCCACGTGCGACCAGCGGTTACGCCCTGTCGCCAAGCGGCGGCAAATAATGTGGCAATAGCCGTGATAGGCCATCAATACAACGACCAGCAGGAGTTTGACATGCAGCCACACCTGTTTGATGTAGGTGTCGCTAAGCGCCATCCATTGGCCCAAATGCCAAAGCCCAAACCCAAGCGCCAGCGCCGCGCCGATGTAGCTGATCACCAGCAGCTTGTGCTCCATGACCACAAAACGTTCGTGGCTGATCGCGTCTTTGGCCTGCGCGTGGTAGACAAACAGGCGCGGCAGATAAAGCAAGCCGGCAAACCAGGTAACCACAAAAATAATGTGAAATGCTTGGACCCAAAGCATCAGGTCGAGCCCTCGCCGAAGCGGCGCCGACTGATCTTTCGCCACAATATGCGAAAGCCGCGAGCCAGCTTGGGCAGCAGCCAGATCGCAAGCGCGGTGATGGTCAGCGCCAACACCATGGCCAACGCCGGCAGCAGCACCACTAATACCAGCAGCGCGGTCACGCTTAAGTCCTCAATCAGCGAGGCAAACCAGTTGCTGATGGGCTCGGGCGAGGCATTGATCAGCGCGCGTGAAGAGCTTTTGAACGCGTGCGTCAAGCCGGCAACCGCGCCACCACCGAGCAAAAAGGCGCCACCGAACTCAGGCAGCGCAGCGCTGCCGAATCCATGAGCGAGAAAAGCCCCGGCGGGAATCCGCAAAAAGGTATTGAGCACATCCCACGCGCTGTCGACGCCCGGCGTTTTGTCTGCCAGCAGCTCGACGATCGCAAATCCGCTCGCGCTTAAAATCACCCAGGGTTCGGTGAGTACAGTCAGATCAGGCGGCAGGCTCAGCCAGTTGAAGTAGCCCAAGGCGCCCACTATCGCAATCACCGCGAAGGCGCGGAGGCCGGCTGCGGCGGCAAGAGCCAGTGCAATTGAAAGCGCGTCGAACATGGACTAATCGGGTCTTGAAAACGCCCGAAGTATAGCCCTATGCGCCACGTTCAATTTTGAGGCGTCACACTTGCTTTCATTTGCCAGGTGAGACCGGGTTTAGACATGCAACTTAATGATTGGCTGAGCCTGCTTGAGCGCCGCCATCCGCAGGCCATAGAGCTTGGGCTCGATCGGGTAGCGCAGGTCTGGGCGCGCCTGAAGATCGGGGCAATTGCGCATCGGGTCATCACGGTCGGTGGCACCAACGGCAAGGGTTCAACGGTCGCCTTGATCGAGGCGATCGCGCGCGAACACGGGGCGCGCGTGGCCTGCTACACCTCGCCGCACATCCTGCGGTTTAACGAGCGCATTGCGCTTGATGGCAGGCCGGTTGACGATCAAACCCTGATCCGCGCGTTCGAGCAGGTGGATGCGGCGTTGGCGGGTGTCTCGCTTAGCTACTTTGAATTCACCACGCTTGCTGCTTTGATTATTTTGAGCGAGGCCAAGCTTGATCTGGCGGTGCTTGAGGTGGGCCTTGGCGGACGCTTAGACGCGGTGAATTTGATTGACGCCGATGCCGCGGTGATTACCTCTGTTGACCTTGACCATCAGGCCTGGCTTGGTCCCACCATTGAGGACATTGGCTGGGAAAAAGCGCACATCTTTCGCGCTGCCACGCCCGCGATTTGCGGCCTCGCTGCGCTGCCGCTGCGCTTGCGCGCACACGCAGCGCAAATCGGTGCGCGCTTGGAATGCTTGGGCCGCGAGTTTGTGGCCAACGTCGATGGCAACAAGTTCAGCTACAGCGATTTACAGGGCACCCTCAGCAATTTAGCCTTGCCTGCGCTGCGCGCGCCGGTGCAGCTGGCCAATGCCGCCTGTGCGATTCGCGCGCTGCGCGCGATCGGATACTTGCTTGAAAGCGCGCTGGTTTCTGCGGCGCTGAAGAAAGTAAAACTGCGCGCTCGACTGGAACAGATCCGTGCGCCCATCAGCACCTTTGTTGACGTCGCCCACAACGCCGAAGCCGCGCGCAGCTTGGCCGCTTGGCTTGCCACTTCGCCCATTGCGGGCCGCAATCACGCGATCTTTGCGTGCCTTGAGGACAAGGATCTGGACGCCATCGTGCAACCGCTGTTGGCGCACTTTGCAAGCTGGTCGATCGTGCAGCTTGAGGGTCCGCGCGCGCGCGATGCGAGCGAGATCAGCGCGCACATCCGAAAGCATGCTGGCGCCGCGCCGGTCTTGATCTACGACAATGTGGCGGGCGCAATGTCCGCGCTCGCCACGAACGCCGATTCATCCGACCGGATCATTGCATTCGGCTCGTTTCTGCTTGCTGAGCAAGCACTGTCCCCCCAACCGATTGCGGATCAACCGATTGCGGATCAACCCATTGAGGATCAACCCATGTGGAACGAAAAAAAACTTACGCTGCCCGATTCAAACGAGGCCCTGCCGGGTCGAAGCCAACCCATGTCGATTAGCAACCGCCATTTTGTCCACGGACGTCCGCTCGAAGGCGCGTGGCCTGGCGCTGAACGCATCTATCTGGGCATGGGCTGTTTCTGGGGCGCCGAGCGCAAGTTCTGGTCAATGGCAGGCATCCATTCGACCGCGGTTGGCTATTCAGGTGGCCATACACAAAACCCGAGCTACGCCGAAGTGTGCAGCGGCATGACCGGCCACAACGAAGTCGTGCAGCTTACGTTTGACCCAGCCGAGCTCGACGCGATTTTGAAAGTGTTTTGGGAGGCCCACAATCCGACCCAGGGCATGCGTCAGGGCAACGACCGCGGCACCCAGTACCGCTCGGCGATCTACTGCACCACCGCGGCACAGCTCGAACGCGCGCTTGAGTCGCGCCGGATCTATGCGGAAAGACTGGCGCGCGCGGGCTTCCCAGCAATAACCACGGAGGTGCTGGAAGCCACCGCGTTTTACTATGCCGAAGACGATCACCAGCAATATCTGGCAAAAAATCCAGGTGGATATTGCGGCCTCGGCGGCACCGGCGTCAGCTGCACGTTGACCGAAACCAGCTTGAGCGAGTAAACGCGCCTAGGCGTCGCTACTTCAGACTATTGAGGTAGCGACGGGTGGCTTCGCGCGTCTCGGGGTGCTTCAGCGCCAGATCGATGGTGGCCTCGACGAAGCCCGCTTTCGAGCCGCAGTCGTAGCGCTTGCCCTTGAAGCGATAGGCCAACACGGTTTCGAACTTGAGAAGCTCAGCGATTGCGTCGGTGAGCTGGATCTCGCCGCCGGCGCCGGGACGCGTATGCGCCAAAATATCCATCACCCGCGCACTCAAGATATAGCGCCCAACCACCGCAAGGTTCGAGGGCGCAACGGACGGATGGGGCTTTTCGACAATCGAGCGGATTTCGTTTTCGCCTGAGATTTCGACAATGCCGTAGCGATCGGTCTGATCAGGCGGAACCTCTTGCACCGCAACCACCGAGTGGCCGGTTTTGGCGTGAATTTCAGCCATTTGCGCGAGCACACCCAGCCCATCATTGGTGATCAGATCGTCCGGAAGAATCACCCCGAAGGCGCTGCCGCGGAGCGCCGGCCGGCCGCACAGCACCGCATGGCCCAAGCCCAAAGCCTGTGCCTGGGTGACGCTGACGCGCGAGACGTTGGGCGCCAAGGTGAAACGCGCCGCGTTGAGCAGGCTGGTCTTGCCGCTGGCTTCAAGCCGATATTCCAGCTCGAACGCCGAATCAAAGTGATCCTCAAGCGCGTGTTTATTGCGATTGGTCACAAACACCAGTGTGTCGGCGCCGGCTTCGGTGGCTTCGTCGGTGGCGAACTGAATCAGCGGCTTGTCGACGATCGGCAGCAGCTCTTTGGCCAGCACCTTGGTGGCCGGTAGAAAGCGAGTGCCTAAACCGGCAACCGGGAAAATCACGGTGGAAATTGATCTGTTCATGCGCTCTTGAAATTAATGGGAATGACGTTGCCTTCCGGGTGCAGTTCAGGGACCAGACGACGCAGCAGTAAAGCCAAACGAGCCTCGTCAAACTCAGCGACGCCGATTTGTGCCTCATCCAGCGCGCGCTGGATGTCGCGAAAATCAACATCGCGCGAGCGCGCCTGGAAGATTTTTTCGTGCGCGGTCGGATCGTAGTCTTCTTCGTTGTGAAACAGCTCCTCAAAAAGCTTTTCCCCAGGCCGCAAACCGGTATACACGATCTCGATATCGCGCCCCGGCACCATGTGCGCAAGTCGGATCATTTGCTCGGCGAGATAGCTGATTTTGACCGGCTCGCCCATGTCGAGCACAAAAATCTCGCCGCCGTGGCCGAGCACGGCAGCCTGCATGATCAGCTGGCAGGCCTCGGGAATGGTCATGAAATAGCGGCTGACTTCCGGATGGGTCACCGTCAGCGGGCCGCCTTCAGCCAATTGTCGTCTGAACAGCGGCACCACGGAACCCGCTGAATCGAGCACATTGCCAAAGCGCACCGTGATGAAGCGGGTCGCCGACTGGCCCTGCGCGGCCTGGCAAAAAATCTCCGCAATGCGCTTGCTGGCGCCCATCACGTTGGTGGGATTAACCGCTTTATCGGTAGAGATCAAAACAAAGGTTTCAACCGCATATTGCGCGGACTTGAGCGCGATCATGCGCGTCCCGAGCACGTTGTTGCGAAAAGCCTCGCGGATTTGGGTTTGCAGCATCGGCACATGCTTGTAGGCGGCCGCATGAAAAACCACCTGCGGACGGTGCTCACGCATTATTTTGTCGATGGCGACGCTGTCGCCCACGTCGCCTAGCTTGACGCTCAGCAGCAGCTCCTTGAACTCGCGGCGCAGGGTTTGTTCGATGGTGTAAAGGTTGAACTCGCTTAAATCCAAGATGATCAGTTCGGCTGGACTCAAGCGCGCAACCTGCAGCGAAAGCTCAGCGCCAATCGAGCCACCACCGCCGGTCACCAAGACCCGTCGGCCGGCTAATCCGGTCCGAATGGCGGTCCAGTCGAGCAGCTTCGGCGCCCGCCCGAGGAGGTCCTCAATTGCGACTTCTTTGAGCTGGTTGAACTCCAAACGCCCTTCAACCACGTCCTCCAGCCTTGGCACCGTGCGAAAAGGCAGCTCGGTTGCTTCGCACAGGCCGACGATCCGCTGCATTTCCTGATTGCTCGCAGACGGCAGCGCAATCAGGATCATTTCCGCGGCCACTTCGCGCGCGATCTCGCCCAAGCGGTCGGTCTCGCCGAGCACCGGCACGCCGTGAACCTTAGCGCCACGCAGGCCGCGGTCGTCATCGACAAACGCCACCGGCAGATAGGTGCCATCGCGGCGGATATCCCGCACCAGGGTCTCGCCTGCGCGTCCGGCGCCGATCAAAATCACGCGCTTGCCGCCGGCGCGTCGAATCGCGTCTAGGCGCGAATCT
>Ga0105046_10003883_pt1 | contig 23767 bp, 21 predicted proteins | sample MAT03_FD_78385 | JGI IMG/M metagenome (GOLD analysis project Ga0105046, IMG submission 78385) | Freshwater microbial communities from Lake Fryxell liftoff mats and glacier meltwater in Antarctica - MAT-03 (megahit assembly) | ecosystem: Environmental > Aquatic > Freshwater > Ice > Liftoff...
GACGGTTATGCCGACCAGCACCAGCAAGTGCTGGCAGCCGCCGCTCAGCTCTTTGCCAGCCGCGGCTATACCGCCACCACCATGCAGCAAGTCGCAGCCGCCTGCGGCTTGAGCAAGCCCACGCTTTACCACTACGTGCGCGACAAACACGATCTGCTCGCGCAGATCACCAGCGAGCACGTGGCGCGGCTCGAGGCGCTGCAAGCCAGTGTGGCGGCCTTGGCGCTGCCGCCACCGCAGCAGCTGCGCGAACTCGTTCAGCGCTTCTTGTGGGTCTACGCCAGCGCCGGCGCACAACACCGTGTGTTGACCGAGGACGTGAAGTTTCTGGCCGAGGCACCGCGCCAGGCTGTGCTGGCCGCGCAGCGTCGTGTGGTCCACGGTTTTGCCCAAGTTGTGTTGGCGGTGCGGCCCGACCTGCGCGAGCCAGGCCTGGGCACGCCGCTGGCCATGCTGCTGCTGGGCATGATGAACTGGACCTTCACCTGGATGAAGCCCGGCGGCGCTTTGGACTACGACAGCCTGGCACCCATCGTCAGCGACTTGTTCTTCGGCGGCATCGGCACGGTGGCCACAACGGCAGGCTTCACGCCGACTGCTGCCAACAGCGACAGCGTGCGCTGAGCCGGTGAGCGGCCCTTGTGCGGCAGGCCCGAACCTGCAGTGGCCTGCTCGCGGGTTGATTGCTGGGCGTGTTGCAACGTGCGCACGCCCGCCAGCTTGAGGCCAGCCGCGCGCGCCAGCAACTTGTCAGTGTCAATCGCCCCCAAGCTCAAGACCAGGTGTGTCCAACGCCGCTGCACACGCTCGTTCAACCAAGCGTCTTCCAGCACCCGGCGAAGTTGGGCGGGGCTGGCGTCAATGGCTGCTTCCAGCACACGCGGCGCCATCGCGCCCAGAAACAGATGGAAGTCGTGGCGCAGCGTGTGTTCAGGCAGCAGCGCAGCAACGGCTTTGGCGCGGATGCTCCAGCCGCGCTGGGTGAACAGCTGGGTGACGAGGGCCTGCAGGCCCTGTGCGCCGTTCAACAGCCGCGCGCAGTTGGGCGGCAAAGCTGCCAACGGCAGCCTGGCGACTTCATGGAACGGCAGTTCAAGCCCGCAGGCGCCCAGAGTGGCCAGGCGCCACCAGACGCAGGCTGCATGGCCGTGCACGGCCTGGCCACAGACCTCGGCTGTGCGTGCACGGCGCACGGCTTCAGTCACCGACAAGCCCTGGCGCAACTGGCTGGCCGCCAGGCTCATCACCACCAAGTTGCCGGCGGCGTAACCCGCCAGTGGGTTGAGCCTGTCGACCACAGCGGCGGTGACCTCGCCCGCCGCGCCACCCAGTGGCAAGCGCAGCACGGGGCAGTCGTCGGTGTGCAGCTGTGCCAAGTGTTTGGGAGTGACGTGTTGCGCCTCAAAGTGAATGCCGTGGCGCCAGGCGCTGGTTCTCAGCGTCAACCACTGGCGGACAAATCGGCCCGCTGCCAGGCAGCGGCGGGCAAACACGGTCTTGCCAGCCAGCCAGCCTTGGCAGACCGGTGTACCGGCCAGCAGCAACTCGGGTGGCGGCACCAGGCCGTGCCGGGCGTGGTCCCAGCCAATGTCAAAGCCGATACGGTCGGTACTGTCGGTGCTGTCGGTGCTGTCGGTGTGGTCAATGCTGTCGGTGCTCTCACTGGCGAGCCTCGGGGCTGCGAGCCCAGTGAAGTCTGGAAACTGTGGCAGGGCAAATGCGGTTTGGCTCATCACGTTCTCCGGTCGGTGCAGCAGGCCGAATTGCCTGGCGCTGGAGAGAAGTGTCTGAGCCGGGTGGCTCAAACGGTGAGCTAGCGATTTATTTTTTGCCCACGGGGCGCAAGGGCAGCACCCTGCGCGCGACCGCCACCAGCGCCAAACCAACGGCAACACCCAGGCTGTCGGCCACCACGTCGCGCCAATCGGCGCTGCGTGTGGGCAAAAAAGACTGAACCAGCTCGATGAACACGCCAAAAAGCAGCATGAAGACAGTCGCGCGCAGTGCTTGCCGCCAGCCTGCCCGGGCTGACAAGGCCGTGCAACCCGACAGGCACAAGAACGCCATGATGTGCTGCACTTTGTCGCCGTTGTCGATGTTCAGCGTGGGCGCGGACGGTGCAAAGGCGAAGCCGCAGGTCACCAGCAGCAAGGCCCATAACAAGCGGCGCCAATGGGCCTGCCAGGTGGCGGAATGGAGCAGGGCTGAGAGCAGGTTCATCAGGGGGCAGGGCCTGCAGGGGTGTCAGGGGGACAGCCGAACAACACATTCAGGCAGGTGATTCTCGGTGCCAGACGACGCTAGCCTGTGACAGGTTTGGCAGCAACTGCGGCATCGCTCACGGTGCAGGCCGCGCTGGCGCTGCCAACGTGGCTGATTCGCGATGGCTGCAAAGGGCCGCTGATATAGTCATGCGTTGAGTTCAAGGGGCGCGACGCTTGCCGTTTCAGGCCCGTGACACACCCGCCGGTGTAGCTCAGTTGGTAGAGCAGCGCATTCGTAATGCGAAGGTCAACAGTTCGATTCCGTTCACCGGCACCAGTTCGAAAACGTGAAGACGGGCCGGGCATCTGCCGGGCCCGTTTGCTTTTCACGACAGGCCGTATCGACAGTGACTGGGTGTGCGGGCTGGGTGTGCGGGCTGGGTGTGCGGGCGGGCCCGGGCCGTTGTCTTGACCGTTCTGGCCCAAGTCGCTCCCTACAATCAGGCAATGCATATCCTGATCGCCAATGACGATGGTTACCTCGCACCCGGTTTGGCCGCATTGGTGCGGGCCTGCGAGGGTTTGGGGCACATCGACGTGTTTGCGCCCGAACAGAATGCCAGCGGCACATCCAATGCCCTGACGCTGTCTCGACCGCTGTCAATTTTCGAGGCGCGTGGCGAACACGTGAAGGGCTTTCGGGTGGTCAACGGCACGCCTTCAGACAGCGTCCACGTGGCGCTGACGGGGGTCCTGGGCCGGCGGCCTGATTTGGTGCTGTCGGGCATCAACAACGGCGCGAACATGGGCGACGACACCTTGTATTCAGGCACCGTCGCTGCCGCGATGGAAGGCTTCTTGTTTGGCGTGCCGGCAATTGCGTTTTCGCAGGCGGAGAAGGGCTGGGGTGAATTGGACGCTGCGGCTGCAACGGCACGCAGTGTGATCGAGCAGGTGTTGGCGACCTCACGCCTGGATGGACCGCCGTGGCTGCTGAACGTGAACATTCCCAACCGCGCAGATGCCGCCTCCCTGCCCCGGGTGGTGACGCGACTGGGCCGCCGCCATGCCAGCGAAGCGGTCATCCAACAGATGAGCCCGCGTGGCGAGCCGATCTACTGGATTGGGCCGGCCGGCGACGCGCGCGAAGCTGGTGAAGGTACCGACTTCCATGCCGTTGCAAACGGGCAAGTGTCGATCACACCCTTGCAGGTGGACCTGACCGACCACGCTGCGCGCGGGGCGTGGGCGCAGCGACTGGCGCGCCCGGCGTGACCCAGCCGCCGCGCCTCGGGCGATTCCCCCTGGGGCTGGACCAGGTACAGCCCGCCGGTCGAACGGGCCCTTTGACCGCGCAAACGGTGCTGCGACCGCAGCGCCCCTTGCAACACTCGGCCAAAGACGCTGCGCGCAAGGTCGTACCCAGTGGTCTGGGGTTGGACAGCCAGCCCGTGCGCCTGCGCATGGTGCAGCGCCTGCGGGCTGAAGGCTTTCACCACGACGCCGTGTTGTCGGCATTTGCCACTGTGCAACGGCATCTGTTTGTTGACACGGCATTGGCCACACAGGCCTATGAGGACACCAGCCTGCCGATTGGGTTGGAGCAGACGATTTCCAAGCCATCGGTGGTCGCCCGCATGCTGGCTTTGGCTTTCGAAGGCGAGGGCGCACGAGCGCGTGGGCACTTGGGGTGCGTGCTTGAGATTGGCACTGGCTGTGGGTATCAAACGGCTTTGTTGTCGCACTTGTCGAAGTCGGTGGTCAGCATCGAACGCCTCAAGGGGCTGTACGACAAGGCGCGTGAGAACCTGATGCCCTGGCGCGGCGCCGACATTCGCCTGGTGCATGGTGACGGCCGTCTGGGCCATGCGCCGCGAGCACCGTTTGACACAATTGTTTCTGCTGCAGGCGGCGAAGATGTGCCTCAGCTCTGGCTGGACCAACTGGCCGAGGGTGGGCGCCTGATCGCACCCGCAGCCCATCCACTGCGAGGTGGGCAATCCCTGTGCGTCGTCGACCGCAGCGGCCAGGGTTACAGCCAAACCTGGCTCGATGCGGTGAACTTCGTGCCTCTAAAATCCGGTCGGTCATGAGCTGTTTCTTTCCTATCAATATGCGGTCGGCAACGTTGCTGTTGGGTGTGCTGGTGTTGTCTGCCTGTGCGTCGCCCACCCACCGGGCGCCGGTGGAAGACCGCAAGCCGCCGGTCAAAGCCACAGCACCCGCCAGCACACCGGCGCCCGCAACGCCGGCAGTTGAGGCCGGGGCAGCCAAGCCGGTGGTGCTCAACACCGAGAACGCGGGCCGAGCCGGCTTCTACACCATCAAGCCTGGTGACACGTTGATTCGCATTGGCTTGGATGCCGGCCAGAACTGGCGTGATATTGCGCGTTGGAACAACCTGGACAACGTCAACCTGATCGAGGTCGGCCAGGTGTTGCGAGTTGTTCCTCCAGGAGCCGATGCAAGCGCTGCGGTGGCACGCCCTGTGGCTGGTGCTGGCCGCGTGGACGCCAAGCCCTTGGATGTCGCCAAGCCCGGCGAAGCGCCTGGGCAGATTTCGGCGCCCGGGGCGCCGGCAGTCCCGGCAACCGCACCGGCTGCGACCGTTGTCCCCCGTGATGCCGACGAAGACCTGACCTGGGCTTGGCCTGCGGCCGGCGCTGTCGCGACGACCTTTGATGACGTCAAGAGCAAAGGCCTGGCCATTGCTGGCAAGGCCGGTGACCCGGTGCTGGCCGCGGCTGATGGGCGTGTGGTTTACGCCGGCGCTGGTTTGCGCGGCTACGGCAACCTCGTCATCGTCAAGCACAACGCCACCTACCTGACGGCCTATGCTCACAACCAAACGCTGTTGGTGAAAGAAGATCAGGCCGTGCGGCGCGGGCAGAAGATTGCCGAGATGGGCTCCAGCGACGCTGAACGTGTGCAACTGCACTTCGAGATCCGGCGCGGCGGCAAGCCAATCGACCCTGCCCGGCTGCTGCCAGCCCGTTGAAGCGAACGGCGCACAGCAGGCTGGCGGGCTCGCTCCACTGGCGGACGCGCTCTCAAGAAAACGAAGGGCCACTCCCGAGTTTTCTTGTCCCCTCGGGGGGCCGAGCCCGGATACCGGACAGTCCTGAGGACTGTTCAGTGCCTGGCGAGGGCCATGGGCCTTGCAAGGCCCATGGCGAACGACGTTTAACGTCGGCCAGGGGGTGCTCATGAGCTCGGGTTTCGATTGGCTGACAGTCGAGTCTCTCGACCTGGAAGGTCAGGGCGTGGCCCACCGCGCCGACGGCAAGGTGGTCTTCATCGAAGGCGCCTTGCCCGGCGAGCGGGTGCAAGTCAACGTCTCTCGTAAGAAAAATCAATGGGAGCAAGGCCAGATGTCGGCTTTGGCTCGTGACAGTGCGCAGCGTGTGAAACCGGGCTGCCCACACTTCGGCCTGCATGCCGGCGCTTGTGGTGGCTGCAAGATTCAACACCTGCACCCGGCAGCGCAAGTGGCGGTAAAGCAGCGTGTGCTCGAAGACAACCTGTGGCACCTGGCCAAGGTCAAACCCGACCGGGTGCTGCGGCCGATCGAAGGCCCAGCCTGGGGTTATCGCGACCGGGCGCGACTGTCGGTGCGTTACGTCATCAAAAAAGGCGTTGTGCTGGTGGGCTTTCACGAGCGCAAGTCACGCTACGTGGCCGATATGCAGGTCTGCCCCGTGCTAAACCCGAAAGTGAGTGGCATGTTGATGCCCTTGCGCGCGCTGATCGCCGGCATGGATCAGCGCGACCGCCTGCCACAGATTGAGTTGGCCGCCGGTGACCAGGTCATTGCCTTGGTGCTGCGACACCTCGAACCCCTCAGCCCCGCCGACCTGCAGCGTTTGCGCGTGTTCGGCGTCGAACACGATGTGCAGTGGTGGCTTCAGCCCAAGGGTCCGGACACGGTGCACCTGCTGGACGAGGGTGGGCCTGCGCTGGCCTACGGGCTGCCTGAATTTGCTGTGACCATGCCCTTCAAACCCACTGACTTCACCCAGGTCAACCCGCACATCAACCGGGTGCTCGTTGCACGCGCCGTGGGGCTGTTGCAAGTGCAGCCAGAGCACCGGGTCATCGATTGGTTCTGCGGGCTGGGCAACTTCACACTGCCATTGGCCAGGCAGGCAAGTTCCGTGTTGGGGCTGGAGGGCAGTGAAGCACTGGTCGACCGGGCGCGAAGCAACGCTGCGCTGAACGGCCTGACCTTGCGCGCATCGTTCGCAGCGCGCAACCTGTTCGAGCTGGATGCACTTGCTGTCAGCGCGCTGGGGCCGGCTCAGCGCTGGCTGATCGACCCGCCGCGAGAGGGTGCCTTTGCACTGGCCAAGGCGGTGGCTGATCTGCACGCCACCGGCGCTTGGCAAGCGCCGGAGCGCATCGTCTACGTCAGCTGCAACCCTTCAACCCTGGCACGCGACGCTGGCTTGCTGGTGCACCAGGCCGGCTACCGCTGCACGGCTGCCGGCGTGGTGAACATGTTCCCGCATACCGCCCACGTCGAGAGCATGGCGGTGTTCGACAAAGTGCCGGCCTGAAAAGAAAAACGGGGCACCTCGGTGCCCCGTTTTAGTTTCGAGCAAAGGACATCAGTCGCGTTCGCCGCCGAAGATGCCCAGCAGTGCCAGCATGCTGGAAAACACGTTGTAGACGCTGAGGTACACGCCCAGCGTGGCGGTGATGTAATTGGTTTCTTCGCCGCTCTGCACGCGCTTCAGGTCATACAGGATGAAAAACGAGAAGATCACGATGGCCAACACCGACAGCGTGATCATCAGGGCACCGCTCTGGATGAAGACGTTGGCAATGCCTACGACGAGCAACGCAATCACGCCAACGAACATGAACTTGCCCATGCCCGACAGATCGCGCTTGATGACGCTGGACAACGACGCCATACCCAGAAACACTGCACCGGTGCCAGCAAACGCCGTCATGATCAGCGAAGCGCCGTTGGAGAGACCCAGCACTGAACCAACCAATCGCGCCAGCATCAGGCCCATGAAAAACGTGAAGCCGAGCAGCACCGGAACGCCCGCGGCGGTGTTCTTCAGCTTTTCGATCGCGAACATGAAGCCAAAAGCGCCGACCAGGAAGACGATCAGTCCGATGCCTGGAGTCATTGCCCGCGCAATGCCGGTCTGCACCCCAATCCAGGCTCCCAGCACCGTTGGTACCATCGACAAGGCCAACAGCCAGTAGGTGTTGCGCAGCACGCGGTTGCGCTGGGCCGCGACTTCAACGCCAGCAGATTGGCCGGGGAACCTTTGAATGACTTCGCTCATGTCAACTCCTTGGAAAAAATCAACAAACTCTGGGCTCGCGCACACAGTTCGTGGCGCTTAACGGTAAGCATTGATTGTAGGTGGGTAGCAGCCTCGCCCATGAATCCCCTACTGGTCGCGTGCTGGATTCAAGCAGCGCGCTGTTGGGAAGCGCTGTTGAGAAGCTGTAACTGTCCACACGTTATCGTCCTCCACCATGAAAACCAAAGCCACCCTGACTCTGGATGACGTGCGCCGCATGGCCGCAGCCGCCGAGACTGTTGCCCTGGCCAACGCCTGGGCTGTGACCATCGCGATCGTTGACGACGGCGGCCACTTGTTGTGGTTGCAGCGCTTGGACGGCGCCGCCCCGATCTCGGCGCAGATCGCCCCCGCCAAGGCCCACACCGCCGCCGTGGGCCGGCGCGACAGCAAGGTCTACGAGGACATGATCAATGGTGGCCGCATGAGCTTCCTCAGCGCACCGGCCCTGCACGGCATGTTGGAAGGCGCCGTGCCGATCATGGTTGACGGGCAATGTCTGGGCGCTGTGGGCGTCAGTGGTGTGAAGTCGGCTGAGGATGCGCAGATCGCCCGGGCTGGGATTGCAGCCCTTCAGGCCTGAATGTCAAAGCGCAGCAACGCACGCCAAGGCGTGGGGGCATGCCGGCGTGCGGTTGATCACCGAGCGCCGCCTATACTCCGGCGGTTTGTCCAACCACAGCCGCACCCAGCGACCTTCCGTCTCAGGTTTCAACCGGGCCCCGCCCAAGAGCCATGATCCTGGCGAGGGCAGAGCAGGGTGCGCGAATCCTCCGGAGCTATTGCTTTGATGGTGCCAGCGGTCCCACCCGTTTCAGACCTGATTCCCGCTGTCCGCCCTGCGCTCCTGGCGCTGGCTGATGGTTCCACCTTCCAGGGTCAGGCCATCGGCGCCAACGGGCAAACGGTGGGTGAGGTGGTGTTCAACACGGCCATGACGGGCTATCAGGAAATCCTGACCGACCCCAGTTATTGCCGGCAGTTGGTGACTTTGACTTACCCGCACATCGGCAGTTATGGCATCAACCCCGAGGACATGGAATCAGACCATGTGCAAGCCGCTGGCTTGATCATCAAAGACCTTCCGTTGCGCCATTCCAACTTCCGCGCCACCGAGGGGTTGGGCGAGTACCTGGCCCGCCAGGGCACGGTGGCGATTGCCGCCATCGACACGCGGCGGCTGACCCGCTGGCTTCGCGCCCAAGGCGCGCAAAACGGCTGCATCGCGAGTTTCCCGCTGGGCACGGTCTTGACCGCCGAGCACACGGCGGCGGCGGTGGCGGCGGCGCGGGCAGCACCGTTGATGGCGGGCATGGACTTGGCAAGGGTCGTGTCGAGCACGGCCGCAACTGAATGGACCCAGACCGAATGGGCGCTCGGCAGCGGTTACGGGGTCTTGACCAACCCGATCTTCCACGTCGTGGCTTATGACTTCGGCATCAAACGCAACATCTTGCGCATGTTGGCCAGCCGCGGCTGCCGCGTCACGGTGGTGCCGGCACAGACTTCGGCGTCCGACGTGCTCAGACTCGAGCCCGACGGCATTTTCCTGAGCAATGGCCCTGGCGACCCTGAGCCCTGCGACTACGCCATCGAAGCCACGCGCGAACTCATTGCCAGCGGCACGCCGACCTTCGGTATCTGTCTGGGGCACCAGATCCTGGCGTTGGCATCCGGCGCCAAGACTTTCAAGATGAAGTTCGGCCACCACGGTGCCAACCACCCGGTGAAAGACCTCGACACCGGCCGGGTGAGCATCACCAGTCAGAACCACGGTTTTGCGGTCGACGAGAAGACACTGCCAGCCAAGCTGCGCGCCACGCACGTGAGCCTGTTCGACGGCACGCTGCAAGGTCTGGCGCGTACCGACAAACCAGCATTCTGTTTCCAGGGCCACCCTGAAGCCAGCCCAGGCCCGCATGACATCGGCTACTTGTTTGACCGCTTCACCGCTTTGATGAAAGCCTGACATGCCCAAGCGTCAAGACATCAAGAGTGTGCTGATCATCGGAGCCGGGCCGATCATCATCGGCCAAGCCTGCGAGTTCGACTATTCAGGCGCCCAGGCCTGCAAGGCTCTGCGTGAAGAGGGTTATCGGGTCATCCTGGTCAACAGCAACCCGGCGACCATCATGACCGACCCGGAAATGGCCGATGCAACCTACATCGAGCCCATCACCTGGCAGGTGGTGGAGAAGATCATCGCCAAGGAGAGGCCCGATGCACTTTTACCGACGATGGGCGGACAAACCGCGCTGAACTGCGCGCTGGACTTGCACAAACATGGCGTGTTGTCGAAGTACGGCGTGTTGATGATTGGTGCCAACGAGCGTGCCATCGAAAAAGCCGAAGACCGCTTGAAGTTCAAGGATGCGATGACTTCCATCGGCCTGGACTCAGCCAAGAGCGGCATCGCTCATTCGATGGAGGACGCGTTGGCTGTGCAAAAGCGCATCGTCGGGCTGATTGGCGGCCCGGGCTTCCCGATGGTCGTGCGCCCCAGTTTTACGCTCGGTGGCACCGGTGGGGGCATTGCCTACAACCCCGAAGAGTTCGAAGAGATCTGCAAACGCGGTCTTGACCTGTCGCCGACCAAAGAACTGCTCATCGAAGAGAGTTTGATCGGCTGGAAAGAGTTCGAGATGGAGGTCGTGCGTGACCACGTCGACAACTGCCTGATCGTTTGCGCGATCGAGAACCTCGACCCCATGGGCATCCACACGGGTGACTCGATCACGGTGGCTCCGGCGCAGACGCTGAGCGACAAGGAATACCAGTTGCTGCGCAACGCCAGCATCGCCATCCTGCGCGAGATTGGCGTGGACACGGGCGGGTCGAACGTGCAGTTCGCCATCAACCCCCAAGACGGGCGCATGGTGGTGATCGAGATGAATCCGCGGGTGTCGCGTTCGTCCGCATTGGCATCCAAGGCCACGGGCTTCCCGATTGCCAAGGTCGCCGCCAAGTTGGCAGTGGGCTACACGCTGGACGAGTTGCGAAACGACATCACGGGCGGTGCCACGCCGGCCAGCTTCGAGCCCAGCATCGACTACGTGGTCACCAAGATTCCGCGCTTTGCGTTTGAGAAGTTCCCAGCTGCCGACCCGCACCTGACGACGCAGATGAAGAGTGTCGGTGAGGTCATGGCCATGGGTCGAACCTTCCAGGAAAGTTTCCAGAAGGCGCTGCGTGGTCTGGAAACCGGTATTGACGGTTTGACCGAGCGCACCGGCTGCACCGAAGCCGACCGCGAAGAAATCGTTGACGAAATCGGCAACGCCGGGCCTGAGCGCATCTTGTATGTGGGCGATGCATTCCGCATCGGTATGAGCTTGGACGAGGTCTTCGAGGAGACCAACATCGACCCCTGGTTCCTGGCGCAGATCGAGGACCTGGTGAAGACCGAAGGCCGTTTGGCGGGGCGTGAACTGGCTGCGCTGTCGGCGGCTGAAATTCGCTACCTGAAACAAAAGGGCTTTTCAGACAAGCGGCTGGCCAAGCTGCTGAAGACGCACCAACACGCCGTGCGTGAACACCGTCAGGCGTTGGGCGTGCGCCCGGTCTACAAGCGCGTGGACACCTGCGCGGCCGAATTCGCGACCCAAACCGCGTACCTGTATTCCTGCTACGAAACGGCCGAGGGTGAATGCGAAGCCGAGCCCAGCGATCGCAAGAAGATCATGGTTTTGGGCGGTGGCCCCAACCGCATCGGCCAGGGCATCGAATTTGACTACTGCTGCGTGCACGCCGCGCTGGCCCTGCGCGAAGACGGCTACGAGACCATCATGGTCAACTGCAACCCCGAGACCGTCTCTACCGACTACGACACCAGCGACCGCCTGTACTTTGAGCCGGTGACGCTGGAAGACGTACTGGAGATCGTCGACAAAGAAAAACCCTTTGGCGTGATCGTCCAGTACGGTGGGCAAACGCCGCTGAAGCTGGCGCTGGACCTGGAACGTGCTGGCGTGCCCATCATCGGCACCAGCCCGGACAGCATTGACATTGCCGAAGACCGTGAGCGCTTCCAGAAATTGCTCCAGCAGCTCGGCCTGAAGCAGCCGCCCAACCGCATCGCCCGCACCGAAGACCAGGCCCTGGCATTGGCCCAAGAGATTGGTTACCCGCTCGTCGTGCGGCCCAGCTACGTGCTGGGTGGCCGCGCGATGGAGATCGTGCACGGCGACAAAGACCTTGAGCGCTACATGCGTGAGGCTGTGCGCGTGAGCGAGAAGTCACCCGTGCTGTTGGACCGCTTCCTCGACGACGCCATCGAAGTCGACGTGGACTGCATCAGCGACGGTGTCGAGGTGATGGTCGGCGGCATCATGGAACACGTCGAGGCCGCCGGCATTCACAGCGGGGACTCGGCTTGTTCGTTGCCGCCCTATTCATTGTCGCCATTGTTGCAAGACACCATGCGACACCAAGCCACAGTCATGGCCAAGGCCTTGGGTGTGATCGGACTGATGAATGTGCAGTTTGCCGTGCAGGGGGAGGGCGACGACGGCGTGGTCTACGTGCTGGAGGTCAACCCCCGCGCGTCCCGCACCGTGCCTTTTGTCAGCAAGGCCACTGGCCAGCCGCTGGCCAAGATTGCCGCACGTTGCATGGCCGGTCAAAGCCTGGCCAGCCAAACCGACCGCTTCGGCAGTGCGCCGCGCGAGGTGGTGCCGCCGTACTTCTGTATCAAGGAAGCGGTGTTCCCGTTCAACAAATTCCCTGGCGTTGACCCGATCCTTGGCCCTGAAATGCGCAGCACGGGCGAAGTCATGGGCGTGGGGGCCACTTTTGGCGAGGCCATGCTGAAGAGCCAACTGGGTGCAGGCTCGCGATTGCCTCGCGCTGGCACGGTCGTCATCACCGTCAAGAACAGCGACAAGGCCCGTGCCGTGAAAGTGGCCGGCGACCTGGTCGACCTGGGCTTCTCGGTCGTGGCCACGAAAGGCACCGCAGCTGCGATCGCCGCCGCGGGCTTTGCCGTGCGCGTGGTCAACAAGGTCAAGGACGGACGCCCGCACATTGCGGACATGGTCAAGGCCGGTGAGATTCAACTGGTCTTCACCACCGTGGACGAAACGCGCTTGGCGATTGCCGATTCGCGCTACATCCGCACGGCGGCGCTGGCCAATCGCGTCACCTACTACACCACGATGGCTGGGGCTGAAGCCGCCACCGAAGCCATGAAACACCAAGAGGGTTTGGCAGTGGTGTCGGTGCAGGAAATGCACCAGATGGTGCAGCAGCAGTTGACGCACTAAGATAAGAGCATCTCAGCCGCCGCCGGCCGTTTCCGCATCCAGCGGAGGCAGCCTGCGGCGGATTGCCTTTCAGCCCGCAATTCAGCCTATTCATCACCCCATCATGACCACCATTCCACTGACCCGTCGCGGCGCCGAGAAGCTCAAGGAAGAACTGCATCGCTTGAAGTCGGTGGAACGCCATGCCGTCATCGCGGCCATCTCGGAGGCCCGCGCGCAGGGCGACCTGTCGGAAAACGCCGAGTACGAAGCCGCGAAGGACAAACAAGGTTTTGTCGAGGGCCGAATCCTGGAACTGGAAGGCAAGCTGGCCGCTGCTTTGGTGATCGAGCCGTCGGTTCTGAACGCCGATGGCAAGGTGGTGTTCGGTGCGACCGTGGACCTGGAAGATGAAGGTACGGGCGCGAAGGTGACCTACCAGATCGTCGGTGACGACGAGGCCGATTTGAAGCTGGGCCTGGTGTCCATCAGCAGCCCGATTGCCAGGGCCTTGATCGGCAAAGAGGCTGGAGACGTGGCCGAGGTCCACGCCCCCGGTGGTGTCAAGACATGGGAAGTGGTTGAGGTGCGTTATCTCTGAACCTTGGCTGCGCGCTCAGCGCTTGGCCAAAGCCGCGCCAACGCTTATTCAGCGGCTTTTTTCTTGACGCTGGTGGTGCGTGTGCGAACCCGCTTGATCTCGCCGCCGGCTGCCACACGCTGGTTGCCGAAGAGTTGGACTTTCTTCACGGTGGCTCGGTGGTTGCCGCTTTTGGAAAATGACACCAGCTTGACCGTCCGCGGCCCGGGCTTGCGATCGTCTCGCTCGGTATTTTCTTTGGGCGGGATCGGCCGCCACAGCACCAGCAGTTTGCCGATGTGCTGGATGGGCGCGGCGCCCAGTTCGTCGCTCAGCCGCGCCAGCATCTCTTCCCGGGTTGCGCGCTCGTCGCTGAACACCCGCACTTTGATCAGGCCATGGGCCTTGAGGGCGTTATCGACTTCCTGGGTGACCGAGGCGGTCAAGCCGTCGCCTCCGATCATCACCACGGGGTCGAGATGGTGGGCGTCAGAGCGATGCGCTTTGCGTTCGGCGGGAGTGAGTGCTATGCGTGTCATGCCGGCATTATCGGCCGCTGGCCGACGTCCATCTGGGAGCTGTTCCGCTTGAAGACCGGCAGCAAAAAGGTCAACCGAGCTTGGCTGCACGACCACATCAATGACACCTACGTCAAGCAGGCCAAGAAGGACGGCTACCGCGCCCGCGCGGCTTACAAGCTCAAGGAGATCGACGAAGAACTTCGGCTCTTTCGCCCGGGCCAAGTGGTGGTGGACCTGGGCAGTGCACCAGGTGCCTGGAGTCAGTATTTGCGCCGGCGATTTGCTCCGGACGGCGCGGCCACGGGGCAGCTTGATGGCACCGTGATTGCCCTGGACTCGGTGGAGATGGCCCCGATTGACGGCATCACTTTCTTGCTGGGTGACTTCCACGACGAGAGCGTGCTGCAGCGCTTGGAGACCGAACTCGCTGGACGGCCCGTGGATGTGGTGGTTTCGGACATGGCTCCCAACTTGTCGGGTATCGAGTCGTCCGACGCGGCGCGCGTAGCCGACCTGGTCGAGCTGGCGGTGGACTTTGCCCTCAAACACCTGCGCCCCGAAGGCGCCTTGGTCTGCAAGACCTTTCACGGCAGTGGTTACAGCCAACAGGCCAAACTCTTCAAGGACAGCTTCCGGGTGGCCAAGGCGATCAAGCCCAAAGCCTCAAGAGACAAGTCGGCCGAAACCTTTCTGGCTGGCATGGGTCTCAAACCAAAGATTCATCCGGTGTGAAGTTCGAACCCGTGGCCCTAAGGCCCCTTGAGCTTTTGCGTGCGGACGCCACAGATTGACCCTCTTGAGGACGCGTCAGGCAAAAGGACTTGAATCGCTTGACTCGCCTAGAATTGGCCCCATGTATTGCGATGTCTGGGCGGCATTTGTGCCTGCCCGATCCGCCGAATCGAAGAAGGAACCGCAGTGAACAACCAATGGTTTTCCAAAGTTGCTGTATGGCTGGTGATCGCACTTGTGCTTTTCACTGTGTTCAAGCAGTTCGACCGCGGGGTCTCGCAAGGCACGCAAATCGGTTACTCCGACTTCCTTGAAGAGGTCCGCAGCAAGCGCATCAAGGGCGTGACGCTGCAAGAGAACCCAGGTGGCGGCACAGAAATCATGGCCATCACCACTGACGACAAACGCTTGCGCAGCACGGCCACGTTCCTGGATCGTGGCCTGGTGGGAGACCTCATCGGCAACGGCGTGAAGTTTGACGTCAAGCCGCGCGAGGAACAGTCGTTCCTGGTCAGCATCCTGCTCAGCTGGGGCCCGATGTTGCTGCTGATCGGCGTCTGGATCTATTTCATGCGTCAGATGCAAGGCGGCGGCAAGGGCGGTGCTTTCAGCTTCGGCAAGAGCAAGGCCAAGTTGTTGGACGAGGCGAACAACACCACCAGCTTTGCTGACGTCGCCGGCTGCGACGAGGCCAAGGAAGAGGTCAAGGAACTGGTCGATTTCTTGAAAGACCCGCAGAAGTTCCAAAAACTTGGCGGACGCATTCCTCGCGGCGTGTTGCTGGTGGGCCCCCCAGGGACAGGCAAGACTTTGCTTGCCAAGGCCATTGCAGGCGAAGCCAAAGTGCCGTTCTTTGCTATCAGCGGCTCTGACTTCGTAGAAATGTTTGTCGGCGTGGGTGCAGCCCGTGTGCGTGACATGTTCGAGCAAGCCAAGAAGAGTGCTCCTTGCATCATCTTCATCGACGAAATCGATGCGGTTGGCCGCCACCGCGGCGCCGGTTTGGGCGGGGGCAATGACGAACGAGAACAAACGCTTAACCAGATGCTGGTTGAGATGGACGGTTTCGAGACCAACCTGGGCGTCATCGTCATGGCGGCGACCAACCGTCCTGACATCCTGGACCCGGCGTTGCTGCGCCCTGGCCGCTTCGACCGGCAGGTATTTGTGACCTTGCCGGATGTGCGAGGCCGCGAGCAGATCCTCAACGTGCACATGCGCAAGGTGCCGGTGGGGCAAGACATTCGCTCGGACATCCTGGCGCGTGGCACGCCAGGCTTCAGCGGTGCGGATCTGGCGAACCTGATCAACGAAGCGGCACTCTTTGCAGCACGCCGCAACGGCCGGGTGGTCGAGATGGTCGATTTCGAAAGGGCCAAAGACAAGATCATGATGGGCCCCGAGCGCAAGAGCATGGTGATGCCTGAAGAAGAGCGCAAGAACACGGCCTACCACGAAGCTGGACATGCGTTGGTTGCGCGCCTGATGCCCAAGACAGACCCTGTGCACAAGGTGACGGTGATCCCCCGCGGCCGTGCCTTGGGTGTCACGATGCAATTGCCGGAAGGTGACCGCTACAGCTTGGACAAAGAGCGCATGCTGTCGACCATCAGCGTGTTGTTCGGTGGGCGCATTGCTGAGGAAGTGTTCATGAATCAGATGACCACAGGTGCTTCGAACGACTTCGAACGAGCCACTGGCATCGCTCGCGACATGGTCACTCGCTATGGCATGTCCGACGAGCTGGGGCCGATGGTCTACGCCGAAAACGAAGGCGAGATTTTCCTGGGTCGATCGGTGACCAAGACCACGTCAATGTCCGAAGAAACCATGCGCAAGGTCGATCTGGTGATCCGCCGCATCATCGACGAGCAGTATTCGATCGCCCGCAAGCTGATCGAAGACAACAAGGACAAGATGCATGCCATGGCCAAGTCGCTGCTCGAGTTCGAGACCATCGACAGCGATCAGATCGACGACATCATGGCTGGCAAGCCCCCCCGTGCGCCGAAGGACTGGACACCCGCTTCGAGCAAGCCCCCGGGCGGCTCGGCGCCTGCGGTGGCTGGTGACAGCGCTCCGGCCGCAGCTTGAACTGCTGACGGTTCCCAGCTTGCGACAGGACCATCGGGGCTTCGGCCCCGATTGTTTTTTTGGACCTCAACGCGGGTCAAATGCGCTGTGCGCTGGATGACATCACGGTTCGACCTGGACCTGTCGCAGACACGGGTCATGGGCATCGTCAACGCCACACCCGACTCGTTCTTTGACGGAGGCGTCCATGCCAACGCGGTGTCCGCCCAGGCGCATTGCGACGCGCTGGTCGCACAAGGCGCCGACATTCTGGACATCGGCGGTGAGTCCACGCGCCCTGGTGCACTTGCGCCAAACCTCGAGGAAGAACTCAAGCGCGTGTTGCCCGTGCTGCGCTATGCCGTGACTCTGGGCGTGGCGGTGTCGGTGGACACCAGCCGGCCTGAAGTCATGAGCGAAGCTTTGGCCTTGGGCGCAGACATCGTCAACGATGTCCGTGCGTTGCGACGTGACGGCGCGCTGGCGGTGCTGGCACAACACCCGCGTGCGGGCGTGTGTGTGATGCACCTGCGCGGCGAGCCTGACACCATGCGTGCCCAGGCCGAGCTGGGTTATGGCGACGTCGTGGCCGATGTCCTGGCGTTTTTGCGCGAGCGTGTGCAGGCCTGCCTTGCTTCGGGAATGGCGCCCGCGCGCATCGCCATCGACCCTGGCATTGGTTTCGCCAAGACCGATGACCACAATTTGACCTTGTTGGCACGGCAGCCTGAACTGCTGGCTTTGGGGCAGCCCCTGCTGGTGGGCTGGTCGCGCAAGTCAACCTTGGGCCGGGTCACCGGTCAGCCCGTCGGCGACCGTTTGGCCGCGAGCCTTGCGGCTGCTTTGCTGGCCGCACAACGGGGCGCGCACATTGTTCGGGTGCACGATGTGGCCGCGACAATACAAGTCCTGCAGGTCTGGCGTGCGGCGCAGCGCGGTCGACTGCAGGCCTGACCTTCGCATCCAAGCCGCGCCACTTTTGCTCACAAGTCGGCCAGCCGCCCTGCAGAAGGCGCTCGAGCGAGGCAACACAATCGCCGGCTGATCCAGAGGAACACGATGAGCAGACACTATTTTGGTACCGACGGCATCCGAGGAACTGTCGGCACCGCACCGATCACGCCCGACTTCATGCTGCGTTTGGGCCATGCGGTGGGGCAGGTGTTGCGCCGCAGCGACGCCAGGCCAACGGTCTTGATCGGCAAGGACACGCGCATCTCGGGCTACATGCTGGAGTCATCACTCGAGGCCGGTTTTGCCTCGGCCGGTGTGGACGTTGTGCTCAGCGGCCCCCTGCCCACACCGGGCGTGGCCTACCTGACGCGCGCGCTGCGGCTCGACCTGGGTGTGGTGATCAGTGCCTCACACAACGCCTACATGGACAACGGCGTGAAGTTCTTTTCCGCCCGCGGCGAAAAATTGCCTGATGAGTGGGAGCTGGATGTTGAAGCCGCGCTGACTGAGGCGCCGCAATGGGCCGATTCAGCCACGCTGGGCAAAGCCCGCCGGCTTGACGACGCACGCGGCCGCTATGTCGAGTTCTGCAAGAGCACGGTGCCGCACACCCTGTCGCTGCGGGGCATGAAGCTGGTGGTAGACGGGGCCCATGGCGCGGCCTACCACGTCGCGCCCGATGTCTTTCACGAGCTGGGTGCCAACGTCGTCAGCATCGGTTGCAGCCCTGACGGCTTCAATATCAACAAGGGCTTTGGTGCGACCGCGCCGCAGGCCCTGGTGGCGGCTGTTGCTGAGCACCGCGCCGACTATGGCATCGCGCTGGATGGCGACGCCGACCGCTTGCAGATGGTCGACTCGCAAGGGCGTTTGTTCAACGGCGACGAGTTGTTGTACGTCTTGGCGGCCGACCGATTGGCCATGCGCCAGCCGGTGCCGGGCGTTGTCGGTACGCTGATGACCAACATGGCCGTGGAAGTTGCTTTGCGCCGCTTGGGGGTTCCCATGGTGCGCGCCAAGGTCGGCGACCGCTACGTGCTGGAAGCGCTGGTTGCCAACCACTGGCAACTGGGGGGTGAAGGCTCAGGCCATTTGTTGGCACTGGACCGCCACACCACGGGCGACGGCATCGTCAGCGCCTTGCAGATGCTGCAGGCGATTCGCCGCAGCGGCCAAACCTTGGCGGGTTTGCTCGAAGGGATGAGTCTGTTTCCACAGACGCTGATCAACGTGCGCCTGCGCCAGGGTGGTGATTGGACAAACAATCGCAACTTGGCTGAACTGACAAAGGCAGCCGAGTTGCGGCTTGGAGACACGGGCAGGGTGCTGATTCGCCCATCGGGCACCGAGCCGGTGCTGCGCGTCATGGTCGAGGCGGCTGACGCCGGCCTGGGCCGTGGCATCGCGCAAGAGCTGGCCGACGCTGCGGCCAGCCACTGATCAACGACGCGGCGGAATCAATACCCGGTCGATGACGTGCACGACGCCGTTGGTGACGGCCACGTCGGCAGTTTGAACGACGGCGTCTTCAACCGTTACAAACGAGCCAGACTTGGCCAGGTTCAGCTCGGCGCCGTTGACGGTTTTGACCTTGCCATTCGGCACTTGTGCGGCCATCACTTTGCCGGCGATCACGTGGTAGGTCAGCACCGAGCGCAATAGATCCTTGTTGGCTGCCAGTTCAGCCATGGTTTTGGCAGGTACAGCCTTGAACGCCTCGTCTGACGGGGCGAACAGCGTGAATGGGCCCGGGCCCCGCAGCGTGTCGGTCAGGCCGGCGTCTGCCACCAGTTTGGCCAAGGTGCCGAGTTGAGGTGTCCGCGCCGCAGTATCGACAATGTTGGTCGGCGCAGGGGTGGTGGCGCAGCCGGCCAGGAACAAAACCGAGGTGGCAGCGGCAGCCACAAAAAATCGCTTTCTAAGGGTCATGGAATCTCCAGAGTCGGGGGTGAGGGCGGGCGCCTGTGACGGATGTGACAGTTTCCGCACTGGTTGCGCACGGTAGACCGCGTTTATGACAGTGCCGTGAATGTGGTGTGACAGCCCAACGGTGTCTGCGGCGGGTCGTTGTTGTCACGTCACTGTCATCCGCGGCTCCTACATTGCCCACTTCAGCAACCCCTCCAGTGGACCCCCGATGTCACTCATCCTGAACTTCCGCCGCTCTGTCCAGATACTCCTCGGCGCTTCAGCGCTGGTCACCGGTGGCGCCGCACTGGCCCAGGACGTGACTGGAGCTGGCGCCTCGTTCCCAGCGCCGCTGTACGCCAAGTGGGCCGACGCCTACAACAAGGCCACCGGTGCCAAGATCAACTACCAGTCCGTCGGTTCCTCAGCAGGCCTGCGCCAGATTCGCGGCAGAACCGTTGACTTCGGTGCCTCTGACATTCCCTTGACCGACGCCGATCTCGCCAAAGACGGTTTGGTGCAGTTCCCCACCGTCATGGGCGGTGTCGTCCCAGTGGTCAATGTCAAAGGCATCACGCCAGGTCAGATGCGCATCAGCGGCCAGCTGCTGGGTGACATTTATCTGGGCAAGATCACCAGGTGGAACGATGCTGCCATCGCCGCACTGAACCCTGGGGTCAACTTGCCGGACACTGCAATTGCTGTGGTTCGCCGTGCCGACGGTTCGGGTACCACCTTCATCTTCACCAACTATCTGTCCAAGGTCAATGCGGAGTGGAAGTCCAAGGTCGGCGAAGGCGCTGCGGTCAACTGGCCGACCGGTGCGGGCGGCAAGGGCAACGAAGGTGTAGCCGCTTTTGTGCAGCGTTTGCCCAACTCGATTGGCTACGTGGAGTACTCGTATGCCAAGGCCAACAAGATGTCCCATGTGCTGATGCGCAACGCCGCAGGGTCTTTCGTGGCGCCTGACGACGCGACCTTCAAGGCTGCTGCTGCCGGCGCAAGCTGGGACAAGACCTTCTATCAGATCCTCACTGAACAATCTGGCAAGGACGCTTGGCCAATCACCGGCGCCACTTTTATCGTGATGCAGAAGACCCAGGAAAAGCCAGGACAGGCTGCGGCTTCGCTGAAGTTCTTCGACTGGGCTTTCAGCAATGGCGACAAGATGTCCTCGGACCTGGAGTACGTGTCCCTGCCTGACGCTGTGGAAACCCTGGTGCGGCGTTCGTGGGCTGAGATCAAAGACGGTAGCGGCAAGGCCATCGCCTTCAAGTGATCCAAGCCGGGGCCAGGTCTGATCTGGCCCCGAACATGACCTGGCACTGATTGAAGGAGCGCCAAACGTGGCCGCTACACTTCCCGCGAACCAGCTTCCCGCAGAAAAAAAGATGCAGAGCACAGCCTCTGGCGGTGGCCAGTCACCGCGAAAGCGCCGTTTGCCTTGGGCTGACACAGCCTTTTCGTTCGTCGCCCACTTGGCTGCTTGGATCACCTTGGCCTTGTTGGCAGGGATCATCATTTCGCTCCTGATCGGCGCGTGGCCGGCCATCCGCGAATACGGCTTGAGTTTCCTGTGGCGCAGCGAGTGGGACCCCGTTGAGAACCAGTACGGCGGTCTGGTGATGATCTATGGCACGCTGGCAACGTCGTTCATCGCGTTGTTGATTGCCGTGCCCGTCAGCTTCGGCATCGCGCTGTTCCTGACGGAGTTGTCGCCGGGTTGGTTGCGCAGACCCTTGGGTGTGGCAATCGAGTTGTTGGCGGCTGTGCCCTCCATCGTTTATGGCATGTGGGGCTTGTTGGTATTCGGCCCCATCCTGGCAACGTACGTGCAACAACCGCTGCAATCAGCGTTTGCAGGTGTGCCGTATCTGGGTGCCCTGGTGTCTGGCCCGCCAGTGGGCATTGGCATCTTGGCGGCCGGCATCATCTTGGCCATCATGGTCATACCTTTCATCGCCTCGGTGATGCGCGACGTGTTCGAAACCACGCCAGCACTGCTCAAAGAGTCGGCCTACGGTTTGGGTTCGACCACATGGGAAGTGGTGTGGCGCGTGGTTTTGCCCTACACCAAGTCAGGTGTGGTTGGCGCCATCATGCTGGGGTTGGGTCGGGCTTTGGGCGAGACGATGGCGGTCACGTTTGTCATCGGCAATTTCAACCAGTTGAATTCCCTGTCGTTGTTCGAGGCCGCCAACAGCATTACCTCGGCACTGGCAAATGAATTCGCTGAGGCCAGTCCGGGCCTGCATCAAGCGTCTTTGATCTATCTTGGATTGGTGCTGTTCTTCATCACTTTTGTCGTCTTGGTGCTTTCAAGGGTTTTGCTGTCGCGGCTGAAGCGGTCTGAGGGTGCGCGCACATGAGCTTTGCCCGATTGAGCGATAGCAAAATGGCGCTTCACCGCCAGCGCAAGCGTGTCAACGTAGCCGCGTTGGGGCTGTCGCTGCTGGCGATGTCTTTCGGCTTGTTCTGGCTGGCCTGGATCTTGTTTGAAACGTTCAGGCTGGGCCTGGGCGGCATGGCTTTGGCCGTGTTCACTGAGATGACACCACCCCCGCTGGCTGAGACCGGTGGTTTAGCCAACGCGATCGCTGGCTCCGCGATCATGGTGGGTCTGGCCACGGCATTGGGTACGCCCATTGGTGTAATGGCTGGGGTCTATCTTGCTGAGTACGGGCAGAAGACGATCTTGGGCAAAGTTACACAGTTCATCAGCGATATCTTGCTGTCGGCGCCCTCCATCGTCATTGGCCTGTTTGTCTATTCTGTGGTGGTGGCCAATTTGCGCAGTTACTCAGCGTTCGCCGGCATCCTGGCCTTGGCCTTGATCGTCATACCGGTTGTGATTCGCACGACGGAGAACATGCTCAGTCTGATTCCCAATGCGCTTCGCGAGGCTGCTTATGCACTGGGCACGCCAAAGTGGAAGGTTATTTCCGCCGTCACGCTCAAAGCCGCCCGTGCCGGTGTCATCACAGGAATTTTGCTGGCCCTGGCACGCATTGCTGGTGAAACCGCTCCGCTCTTGTTCACGGCACTGAGTAACCAGTTTTGGTCAACAAGTCTGGGTGACCCTATGGCCAGCTTGCCGGTCACGATCTTCAAGTTCGCCATGAGCCCGTATGAAAACTGGCGTGATCTGGCCTGGGCCGGCGTGTTGATCATCACGCTGGGCGTTCTCGCGCTGAACATCCTGGCCCGTGTACTTTTCAGAACGAAATACTAGGCGTACCAACTCATGGATACCAAAGTCGATTTGGCAGTTGCCGGCAAGCCCAAGTTGAAGGTCGAAGACCTGAATTTCTATTACGGCAGCTTTCACGCACTCAAACACATCAATCTGGAGATTCCCGAGCGCAAGGTCACTGCATTCATCGGGCCGTCGGGCTGCGGCAAGAGCACCTTGCTGCGTGTCTTCAACCGCATGTTCGAGCTCTACCCAGAGCAGCGCGCAGTGGGTTCGGTCACGCTGGATGGTGAAGACATCTTGTCGAAGAAGCTCGATGTCTCTTTGGTGCGCGCCAAGATCGGCATGGTCTTCCAGAAGCCCACGCCGTTCCCGATGTCGATCTACGACAACATCGCATTTGGCGTGCGTTTGTTTGAGAAGCTGCCGCGTGTGGAGATGGATGAGCGGGTCGAGTGGGCGCTGAAAAAAGCAGCTTTGTGGAACGAAGTGAAGGACAAACTGGCGCAGAACGGCTCCAGCCTTTCAGGCGGCCAGCAGCAGCGTCTGTGCATCGCTCGCGGCATTGCCATCAAGCCCGAGGTGCTGTTGCTGGACGAGCCCTGTTCGGCGCTGGACCCCATTTCCACCGGCAAGATCGAAGAACTGATCCACGAGCTGAAAACCGATTACACGGTGATGATCGTCACCCACAACATGCAGCAAGCCGCCCGCTGCAGTGACTTCACGGCTTACATGTACCTGGGTGACCTGGTCGAATTTGGCCCGACTTCAGAGCTCTTCATGAAGCCCAAGAAGAAGGACACCGAGGACTACATCACCGGGCGTTTTGGTTGAACAACCCTGACTGAACCCCATGACCGACAAACATTTATCCACGCAGTTCGACGCTGAGCTCAGCGGCATTTCCAACCGCGTGCTCGAGATGGGCGGCTTGGTGGAGTCCCAAGTCGCTCAGTCGATGTACGCGCTGGTCAACTTCAGCGACGCCACCGCCGCGCAGGTGCTGCAGCAAGAAGAGCGCGTGAACCAAATGGA
>Ga0105046_10003884_pt1 | contig 23765 bp, 19 predicted proteins | sample MAT03_FD_78385 | JGI IMG/M metagenome (GOLD analysis project Ga0105046, IMG submission 78385) | Freshwater microbial communities from Lake Fryxell liftoff mats and glacier meltwater in Antarctica - MAT-03 (megahit assembly) | ecosystem: Environmental > Aquatic > Freshwater > Ice > Liftoff...
AGAACCCGCCCCCCAGGCAAATGCCGCAACCGCCGACGCACCGTCGAAAGCCGATGTTCAGGCGAAATCGGCACGTTCTAATCAGGCACAGCAGGATCTGAAAAAACTCGCGAATGCGCTTTCAGATCAGGCGGTTACTCGTTCCGCCGCTGAGGCAATTCAGGAAGGCGATTACGCGAAGGCGGCCGATCTTATTCGTCAAGTCGCAGAAAACGCTGATCAACTCTCCGAATCGACCCGAGAAGGACTCGCTGACGACCTGGATGCGGCCGCCGACGCGATGTCCCCTGGAAGTGAATCCCTCGCGCAATCCGCTCGAGACGCGGCAACCGGTTTGCGTGAAGGCGGTGAAGCTGCCAGGGACGGTATGCAGGAACTCGGAGACGAGGTCGATCGAACGGCTTCCGATATTGTTTCGCAGCAGGAACTTGCTTCTGAAATGCAACAGGCGGAAGCATCGAGCGGTTCACAATCCGAGTCTCAATCTGGTGGCTCCTCCTCGGGAGATCCATCTGAGGGTGCCCAGGAATCACCAGGTGAGACACCCGATGAAGAAGAGCCGGGCACCGGCGGAGACTCTTCAGGGGCAGATGCGCAACCAGGAGAGGCCGAAGGAGATCCCGAGGGCAACACTCCAGGCTCAAGCGGTTCGAACGATACGGGTGGTCAGGATTCGCAGGGCTCCAATGACGAGGGTCAATCAGATACGCCCGGCAAAGGTGCTCCGGAGGGTGAAAGCGCATCGCAATCTGGAGAAGGTGATCAGATTGGTAACGCGCCGGCTGAATCGAGCGGCGAAGACAACAACAAGCTTGGTGCAACCGGAGACGGCGGTGATGCGGGAGCTGGGGCAGGAAGCGGTGGTTCGGGCGAATCGGAATCCGGCAAATCCGGCAATGAGCGAACTGACGCGGGATCCGGAGATGGCCCAGCGGCAAGCGAACCCAGTGTGACCGACGCGGAATCGTCGAGTGGCGACGGAACTGAACCCGAAACCGATCCGCGCTCATCTATCACTCTTGCTCGTTCTCAGGACGCAGATGGCGTTCAGACAAGTTCAAATGGGGGTGCCGCTACAAGTGGTTCCGGCGGTGGAGCGTCGCTGAGTGGCGGGACCGGCTTTCAGGGCGAAGTCGGTGATGCGGGGCCTGACAGCAACCGCGTGCCGGCGGAGTATCGAGGAATTGTCGAGGATTACTTCTCCGAGAACGAGGGTTCGTGATGAGCAACTCGATCGCCTGCCCGGTTCGCGTGCCATGCGTTTGACGATGCCGTTTCGAACCGACGAAGCGCGTTCGAACGATGTCCGTGATGTGCCTTCGAATGACCCGGACGGGCCGCTCTTCGATGAGGAGATGATTGCCGCATTTCGCAGACTGGTCTTGCTTTCGCGGCAGGCAATCGCCGAAGGACTGGCGGGTGAACATAGGTCGCGGCGGCGAGGGTCGTCGCCGGAGTTTGCCGACTTCAAGATGTACAGCCAGGGCGACGACTTCAGGCGGATAGACTGGAATCTCTACGCTCGCCTTGACGAAGTTTTCGTTCGTCTGAGCGAAGTCACTACCGAGTTAAGCGTTCACGTTCTACTCGATTCCAGCCGATCCATGGATTGGCGAAGCCATCCTCTCCTACCAACCAAATTCCGATATGCTCGGCAATTGGCCGGAGCTCTTTGTTATGTCTCGTTGTGGCATTTTGATCGCGTCGTGATCTCGCCATTCGGGCAAACGCTGGGACGCGGCTTTGGGCCATCTCAGGGACGTGCGCACACGGTGCCGATGCTTCGCTATCTGAGCGACCTCTCTCCGCTTGGGCAGACCGATCTTGCCGATTCGATTGACCGTTACGCCCGTGCTCGAAAGCGGCCCGGGATTCTACTGCTCATCTCCGACTTATTATCTGGCGAGCCAGAACATCTTGGCGAGCGATTGCGTGATTTGCGGTCTCGTGGTTGGCAGACCATCGTTGCTCACATCGTGGATTCAGAGGAGCTTTGGCCAGCGAGTTTTCGCACCAATGGTCTCGGAAATCAGACTCAGCCAACGGAATTGCTTGATCTCGAAACGGGTGAAAAGCTAAGGATGACGCTCAATCAGAATGTCATCGAACGGTATCAAACCGAAGTCACCACCTGGTTGACCTCAATTGAAGAGACATGTTCGGCTGAACGGGCGGACTATTTGCGGCTACAGACCGACTGGCCGCTGCAGTCCGTCGTACTTCAGTTGCTTCATGCCCGTGGTCTTGTCGAGTGAGTACCCTGCAATTGCTCGCGCCGACTGGTCTCGTCGCTCTCCTGGGGATTCCGCTCGTCATTCTCTTTCACATGCGAAACACCACGCCAATCGAGCACCCGGTGCCGTCGCTACGCTTCTGGCGACTCGCGATTCAGGAAGAGACCCATCTCGAACGCTTCAAGCGTCCACCTTTTTCGCTCTTATTACTGCTCCATCTGTTGCTGGTCGCAGCCATCGCTTTAGCGCTGGCTCGCCCTGCCACCTCCAACGCGCTCGGCGGACTCGGATCTACGGCAGCTCCCACCCACGTCATTCTCTTGCTCGATGGCTCAACCAGCATGTCCGCGAACGCGAGTTCAGGTGATGGCACCCGGTTTGAACTCGCACGGAACGAAGTGCTGAATCGGCTGAGGCAGCTGAACGAAGGGGACATCGCGACGATCATCCTGATGGGAACCAGAATATCGACATTCGAGGCGACAGACGCGGCCGCTGTGAAAGCGATCTCGGATCGGATTCGGACGCTGGCGCTTCCCGGCGGTCAGGCAGATTTGAACCAGGCACTCAGACTTTCGCGCGATCTACTGCTGCCATCGGTTGCTGACCGGATCGTAGTCGTTTCCGATGGTGCGGTCACAGTTGATCCGGCGCTCGTGTCTGCGATCAACGCCCCGATCGAACTTGTTGACGTCGGGAACTCGATAGCCGGGAATGTCGCGATCACTGATATCGCCACGCGATCCTCGACTAGAACTCCGGATCAGCAACAGCTATACGCGCGAATTGTCAATTTCGGCCCGACCTCAGTAACTGCGCCGGTCGTGATACTTGCCGACGGTATCGAGATTTCTCGCGCAGATGTGACAGTCGATCCGAATGGAGCGTCCGAGGAGATCGTGCAGGATTTACCGGCCGGTTCTTCAGCAGTCACCGTGCAGTTCGACACAAATGATGCGCTAGCGGCGGACAATGTCTCGTCGTCAGTGCTTCCACTTGGAGCCGATTTCGGTCTCAACATACTATTGGTAACTGACATTCCAACCGATCTCTTCCGCGCGTTGACGGTCCTGCCAGGGGCTAACGTTTCGACAATGTCGCCCACGGACGCCGCGAACACCGTCAATTTCTCGTCCTATGACCTCGTCGTTTTCGAGCGCACCAATCCACCGGACATCGTCCCTGATGTTCCGCTCCTACTTGTCGGCCAGCCGGCCGCGGGCATGATCCCAACCGAAGGAATCATGGCTGATCCGTCAGTTCAACGAGTTCGCGCTCAAGATTCATTGCTGGCTGGAGTTGAGCTCTACGGCATAACCTTCGGTCAGACACCAGATTTCGTGCTGGATGGGACTACGACGGAGATCGTTGGAGCGGAAACCGGTCCACTGCTTTATCGAGGCACTGCGGCCACGACAGGTCGACCGATGATCGTGGTTGCGTTCGACCTCACGCTTTCCAACATTACGCAACGAGTGGCGTTCCCTATCTTGATTGCGAACATCGTGGGCGAACTGGCTCCCAGTCCCCTCCCCTCTGCAATTCCGCTGGGGGAGACTCTTTTGTATCAACCACGTGCGGGCACAGCTACAGTTCGCGTTCTTGCTCCAACCGGGGAATCGGTTGACCTGGCTGTGCCGCAACCGGAGGTGACAAGTCCGGGCGAGCCCTTTCGACAGGTGGCGTTCGCCGATACTGGCGCTGCAGGTGAGTACCGGATTTCGGAACTCGACTCTTCCGGCACATTCGTGGGAGGCGGACGCTTCATCGTCAATGCCGGACACGCTCAAGAATCTAATCTGACGCCAAATCTCTCTTTGTCAGCGACGCTTGGATTGGCAAGCTCCGATAGTGATTCCAGTAGCGAGAGTGGACTCTCCGATCTCTGGCCAATACTCGCGGCAGCGGCACTTTTCCTTTGTTTGACCGAATGGCTATTGCTCTTGTTCTGCGGTCGCGGAAAGATCAGGAGAGGGCGATCGACGGGCGCCAGTTCAGAGCCGGGGGCGAGTCATGCGATTCACTGACATCACATTCGCCCGCCCAAATTTGCTCTTGTTACTGATGGCAGTGCCGGTAGTGCTTGCACTCGGTTGGTGGCTCGGGGTCAAGCGCGGCGAGTTGCGAAAATCGGTATTGCTGCTTCGCGCGTTTACCGTCGTGTGCCTGGTTTTAACCATAGCCCAACCACTCCTTATCAGCGGAGGTGACGCTACCAACACGATTTTTGTGGTCGATCAGTCACGCAGTTTAAGCGGCAACTCTGCGACCGAGATTGAACAGTGGGTCAATGCCGCAATCGCTTCCGGTGGTGGTTCGAACCGGGCCGCCGTCATCACCTTTGGCTCCTCGCCTGAATTGGCGGCGCCCGTCGATTCGGCAGATCAAATCCCGGAGAATTGGTCGGATTCCGAAACGGATATGGAATACACCGACATCGAGTCGGCGTTAGCGCTGGCTCGCGCTCTTCCGGTTGGAGGTTCGCGGCGGATCGTCCTTGTTTCGGATGGGGCAGAAAATCTCGGCGCCGGTATCAACCAGGCAGGTCAAGCGGCGACCGATGGTACTCCCATCGACATTCTGACGTTGCCGGGAGTCGGCGGCGATGATCTGCGCATCGAAGGCGCAAGCGCTCCGAATGCCGTATGGGTTGGTGAAACGGTCAATGTCCTCGCGAGCGTCGCCACTGGCAGCGGCGGCGACGGAATCGTCAGTCTGTTGGTGGACGGTACAACAACCGTCGAACAAAACGCTACCTTCGTCCCTGGACTAAACACCTACACATTCGCGGTACCGGATCTGACTCCCGGATTTCATGCGCTTACCGTTCAGGTCGCGGCCACGACCGCGCCGGATGTTTACTCGGAAAATAATCTGGTTCCCCTTTCGATCATCGTTCGCGATTCTCCGCAGCTTATGCTGATTTCACCGGCTGGATCTGATGCCGGAAAACTGCGAGGTTCGTTCGAGCGGAAGGGTGCGGTGGTTACACTGACCGAGCCGGAAGAGGTCTCGTCTCGAATCTCCGATCTCGCGGTGTATGACGCCTTTGTGCTCAACAATGTGTCCGCCCAGTCGCTCACGTTCGAACAACTGTCCGGACTTCAGGAAGCAACCCGTTCCCTCGGGAAGGGTCTCATTGTCGTCGGTGGCAATGGCAGCTACGGGCCCGGTTCGTACGCCGGCACAATTCTGGAAGAGACCCTGCCTGTCACAGTGAAGGTCACCGATGGACGTGAGCGACAGCGAGTAGCACTGCTGCTCGTTATCGATAAGTCAGGCTCGATGAGCTATGGAGCCGCCGGAACAGCGACAAAAATCGACATGGCGAAAGAGGCGGCCAAACTTGCCGTGGGCGCGCTTGCCGATGGCGATGTCGTGGGTGTCATGGCGTTCAGCGACGGTCAGCAGTGGCTTGTCACACTGACCACCATCGACGGCCAGGCAACACGCGACCAGATCAGCGCCGCGATCGATACGATGAAGGCCGAAGGCGGAACTGAAATTTTCCCCGCGCTTCAGGTCGGGTTTGCTGCGATCCGGAATACCGACGCCGACGTTAGGCACGTCGTTTTGTTGTCCGACGGGAAGTCTCGTACAGGGACACTCGAAAGCTACCAGCAAGAGATCGCCGATGCCGTCGCGGACCGAACTACCCTATCCACGATTGCGATAGGCGAGGATTCGGACGTCGAGTTGATGACTGTGCTCGCGGAGGACGGTTATGGCCGTTTCCACTTCGCCTCTTCGGCCGAGGAGATTCCGCGACTGACCTTGCAGGAGGCCCAGAGCGCCGGCAGTCAGTCTGTGATTCGCGGCACGTTCCATCCGATCCAGACCCTTCCAAGCCCTATCCTCATCGGCTTCGATCCAGAAGACCTGCCTCCGCTGGAGGGATACGACTTTGCAGAAGCCAAACCTGATGCCCAGGTAATTCTCACGAGTGAGCGAGACGATCCGCTTCTTGCGAAATGGCAGTACGGGTTGGGACGTGTGGTCGCCTGGACCGGCGACGACGGCTCCGATTTTGCCCTGCAATGGACGAACTGGACACGTTATGACGAGTTCTGGGCGAACATGGTTCGCTGGGCGTTGCCCGATCCGGAGAATCGACCAATCAACGTCGAGGTTGAACGAGACGGCCCCGAGGCTGTCGTCAACGTGTCGTCCACTGGAATCAACGGTGATTATGTCGAGCTAGCGTCCACAACTGCCACAATAATTGGACCCGATGGCGCCCGAACCGAAGATATTCCCTTTTACCAATCCGGCCCTGGTCAATATCAGTTCCGAATCGCCGCTCCTCAATCCGGCGCGTATGAGATCGAACTCTCTCAACAACGAGGAACTGAAACGATAGCCGAACTTTCCAGCTTCAGTATGCCCCCCTCCCCCGAACTTCAACCTAACTCGAATGCGATTGGACTGATGAATGCGATCGCGCTCGTCACTGGCGGACGCACCCTCAGTCTTGATGATCCGGGTGAAGTTTTTGCCTCGCCTACTCAGCCAGGTGAGGCGTTGCCAACGTACGATCCGATCTGGTATTTCCCTTTGATTGTCGCATTCTTCGCCCTCCTGACGGAACTCGCGCTTCGTTACTCATTCTTCAATCGCTTCCAAGGAGTGATCGACGACAGACGCAGTGCCATTTCATTTCGCACGGATTGATCTTGAGTCAGTACAATCGAGTTTTCAGTCTGTTGTTACGAAGAAGGCCTCTCTGTGATCCGAATCAAGGTCCACGCCAATAACTCCGTCATCGCAGATGGGGAGTCTCTGGATCAAATCACTTCAATGCTGGAAACAAATGGCAGTCTTGTCTGGATCGATGCTATTGCGGCCGAAGATGCTGACATCACATTCCTAAAAACGCACTTCGGCTTCCATCCGCTTGCGCTCGAGGATATCTCTCGCCACCATCAACGACCGAAGATCGAGTCTTATGATGGATACTCGCTCCTGTTCTTCTATGCATTACGGTGTGAAGACGCCGATCGAACACATGTCGAGTTTTCCCAACTTGGCATGTTTATTGGCAAAAATTATGTGGTAACCGTTCACGATGGTTCGATCAAGACACTTGACGAAGTAAGCGAGCGATGGCACCAGAGTGGTCTAACGGCCGACCGAAACAGCGTCGGAATGCTTGTCTATACTATCCTAGACGCTCTGGTCGATGGGTACTTCCCGGTGCTTGACCAGCTTTCCGATCGACTTGACGATCTCGAAGACGTCATTCTCGAGCAGGTCGATCTCAAGTCCCAGCAAGAGATATTTCAGATCAAAAAGCAGCTTGTTTCTATCCGGAGAGTTGTCGCACCCGAGCGTGACGTGCTGAATGTCCTCGTGCGCCGGGAGATGTCGATTTTCGATCCGGCTGTAATCATTTACTTCCAGGATGTCTACGATCATATTCTTCGGGTGACCGATGCTGTTGATATGTACCGTGACCTGCTTTCAAGTTCGCTCGAATTTCACCTGGCGGCAACGTCGAACCGGCTGAATCAGGTCATGAAAACGCTCACCGCTGCCTCCATTGTCCTGATGAGCATGACGTTGGTCGCGAGCGTCTATGGAATGAACTTTGTCCACATGCCGGAATTGACATGGGGATTGGGCTACGCCTGGGCGCTAGGACTGATGGCAACTATCGGAGGAGTTGTTCTCGCGCTCTTTCGACGCAACGACTGGATCTAGTCAACCAGGCGCAGTAGTCCGTCCAGTCCTTGTTGTCGGGTTTGACGGCCCACATCTGGCACCATCCTGATGCAAGACGGATTTCCCCGGTAGGGCCTTTTCTGGCGAAACTCCGATCAAATCGAACGAGAGATTCGCCGGCGTGGCTTCTGAAGGTTCTGTGTGAGAAGCGGTGCGATTTGACAGTCCATCCCCCGGAAGGACCAAACCGCTCAGCGTGATTCGTCATCATCGTTGTCAAAAACGTCGACATCGACGACTTCGACGTCAATTGGTTCACTGAGTGACGCTACGGGAAGGGCATCCACCCGGGTGGACTTCGCGGGAGTGCGCTCGCCGATTTCAAACTGAGCAGCTATCCACCTGGCAGCGAGACCTGTCCAATCCTCGAGATATTCATATAAACCATGTGTTCCGCGCGGGTACCAAACTAGCGTTCCGAGCTCGCTCACTGCTGCCGACAAATGCAGTGCCTCTTCAGGTGGCACCACGAGATCCCGACCGGCTCCGAATACGAGCAGTGGACAACGGAGTTTGGCGACCACGTCAGCAAGTGAAAACTCCTCGAGCAGCTGTTCAATCCACTCGGGATCGCGGGCGAGAAGCATCAACTGTTGACGAACGATCGGATTGACATAATGTATCCACACCCGAGGTTCGTACGGAGGCGTGACCGCAATGCACGCCGCGATCCGACGATCGAGCGCTGCCGAGCGCACCGCTACCGACCCACCGAGACTGAATCCGAGCAGCGTCACCGCCTCGGGATTGATCGATGGCTCTTCATTGACGAAGTCGAATATCCCATCGGTGACATCGTCACAGTCTGCAGTCAGAAGCACCGAGGTTGCTTCACCGGTTCCCGGCCAATCGACGGTCAGCACCGCAATTCCTCGATCGAGAAATTGATCAGTCCAGAGCAGAAGCTCCTCTTTCGTCGTCGTGGCGCCATTGAAGAGCACGACGAGAGGATGGGGACCAGGAAAGTCGACGGGAATGGTGTAGTAGGCAGGGAGCTGACTCGTTCTCCAGGCGATCGAAACTCGTCGAGTCTCGGGTGAAATCACGGAGATGGCCTGCGCGAATGCAGCCACACCGGCAGCCTTCAGAGCGCGAACGGTCCGTGGGTCCGTATCGGTGACAAAATGCGCGGCGTGATAACACATGGCGGCCTCACGCTTGGCAATCGCAGCCTCAAACCAACGACCGGCTCCATCCTCACGTCTCGCTTCACGCAGAAACCGTTGGGCACTCTGATTCCAGGCGGTCATCCAGTCATCAAGTCCACGAACCTCACCCAGCGTGCGGTCAATCGTCTCTTCCGGAATACGCATCGCCATGAACCGGGCGCGAAACGATTGCGGGATTTGGCGAGCAGTCCGAAACCGGAGAAAGAGATCGATTCGACGCGGCGAAACCCGCGACGAAAGACGCCAGATATCTGACGATCTTCGCCACAATTCCGGCCGTTCGAAGAGTTTTCCCTCGCGCTCACTCATTGGAGACTGACCGTGTTCCGCACTTCATGCCGGAGATGTCCACGATCGCTGTCGAGCAAGGTTAATTACGCTCTGAAGGAGCTGTTGATCATCCTCGAACCGGCAGGCGAAGACGACCCGCTCGATTCTGGCGCCAGGGCGGCGGACATACTTCACAACGGTTTCGACCAGCGATTCTGCCACCCGTGTCCGCTCTTCAGCCGACGCTTCCGAACTGATTCCTATCAATGGCATGGAGAGCGTATGAATGCGCTGTTCGGTCGCCACCTGAAGTGCAGATTCAACCGCGCGTACAACCATTGACATCCGTGGAGTGTCACCCAGCCCTGGTGCAATCACAGCGTGAATCACCGATCGAATTCCTCGTTCCTGCAACATGCCAGAGGTGGTGACCACGGCCTTGCCCTGATCGATCGGAGCAAGCGACATCGCCTCTCGCTCAACTTCCAGGCCGCCGGCAAATCGAACTGAACTGGCTGGCCCGGCACCCATGACTCCTCGAGTATTGGCCGGGTAGACAATCGCTTCGACCGATTGATCGATCAGTTCGCCGACTACCGCATCGATAAGCGTTCGCCCGAACCGGACTCCATCACTTGATTCCGTTTCGCTCATCGTCCCTTCCCTGTGGGCAGACTCGCTCCGGGTGAGCCTGGTGAGTCTACCACTCAGGCAACGGGCGGCATCGGCATCTCATAATAAATCCAATATTGTGGCTTGACATAACCTTGATTCAGGGTCGGAGGATATTGCCTGGCGAGCGTGGCGGCAAAGTTCGTCGAAAAAAGAGGGTAGTCAGGGAGACACGTTCCCTGACCACCCTCACCTCCGATACAAGTTCGATTACCACGAAACGCGTTAACCCACGTAATCGAAATCCTCTGGTTGAATGAGCATCAGAAGTGTCGGATCTCCGAGCGCAAGATATCGAATGCCGTCATCGCTCCAGTGGGGGAATGCCACAGCTGAGCCGTCAGAACTCTGCGAAATGAGAGATCCGTCGTCGGTCGTATAGATCAACAGCGTTGTGCCATCCGAAACCACCATCTGTGACCCATCAGGCGAGAAATCAAACCCTGAGTATCCATCAGGATAGGGAATAACAACCTGGGGAGACCCCGGATCGGCCGTCGGTGCCACGATCAACTGATCACCAACCGGATAGGCAACCAGAGACCCGAAAGGACTCAACAGCGGCTCACCGACGAAACCCGAGGATGCCGTCAACTCGCTAACGGTACCTGCGACATTGACAAACATCCATGAATTACTTGTAGGAATGAGCACACCGTCCAACGTCGCAACCGGCCGCTCACCACTGAGATCAATTCCTTCAGCGGTCCACACGATCTCATCGTTGCCGCCATCCCAATCAGCCCGTCGAAGTTCAACAGTGCCCGGAGAATCGGGGAACGAGCGGAGGTAATAAATCTGCGATCCAACCCAACCGGCGGGGACATCCGCCACCGGAATCTCGCTCTCGGCACCAATTGCGTAAACTCCACCATCTTCTCGGTCCCATGACATCACTGCCGGAAGCTCGCCGCTCAGGTCTTCGTAGGCAAGGACAAGGCCTTTCGGCGACCACACCGGGAATGCCGCAGCTCCGAGCGAATGGATCAGATTGCCGCTCGTGTCAGCAACCGCCAGCGAACCATCGGGACTGGTGATCACGAAATACGCCAGATCGAATGGCATCTTCAGACCACCTGCAGGGGCAGAGACGCCACTCTCGATCGCGCCGAGTTCTTTCGCACCCGTCAGCCCTGTCCCCGAACCCTCTTCAGTCCCACTTGGATCAGCAAGAGTCGTGTCAGTGCTTGAGCCGCTCTCTTCAGTTGGTATCTCATCGGTAGCGCCTGTAGCGGTGCCCTTTGGCTGAATGCGGATTGTTGACTCGGCAGTCGTGTCCGCCGCCTCTTCAATGGGTGTCTCGTACTCGATCACGACTTCGGTGCTCTCCGGTTCCGAGGTCGGCTCTTCCGTCGCCTCAGTCGGGTCACCGCCGCCAACCGGCACAATCTTAGGCTGAACCTGCTCAGCAGGAGTTTCTGTTGGTTCTGCCGTCCTTGTGGGCTTCAGAGTGGCAGTCTCGGTGGGATCAGGTGTGTTCGTTTCTGTCGATTCAGGCGTCGCCGTTCGAGTCGGGCGCGGAGTTGCTGTTTCCGTCGGCCGCTCGGTCGGAGTTCGGGTGGCAGTGGGTTCAGGCGTTTGCGTATGAGTCGCGGTCGATGTAGCTGTCTCGGTTCGGGTCGCGGTCGGTATAGCGCTCTCTGTCGCCTGCTCTGTCGGCGTGCGCGTGGGGAGCGGAGTGTTACTCGCCGTGGCGGTCGGCTCCGGAGTCTCAGTTGGTTTGCGCGTTGCTGTCTCAGTCGGCTCAGGAGTCTCTACTGGTTCCGAAGTCGCCGTTTCCGTCGGCCGCGGTGTCTCTGTCGGTTCCAATGTCGAAGTCTCCGTCGGTTCCGGAGTCGACGAAGGCGCTATTGTCGCCGTTTCGGTCGATGCAGGCGTATTGCTCGGGGTCGCTGAGGCCGTGGCGCTCGGAATCAGTGTCTCAGTTGCATCGGCAGTAGAAGTCGCCAATGGTGTCGACAACGGGTCGAGTGTTTCCGTTACCTGAACCTGAACGTTCGGGAGCGATGGTTTGCTTTCGTCGCGGGGCTTCACATAGGGTGTATTGGTCGGCGGGACTTGCGTCGACTCCGGCGTCTGGGAAGTCTCGGTGGTGAGTGCGATATCGGTCGAGCTTGCGGCCGGGATAGGCGTTCGATTGTTTCCAGAATCGTTATCTCCGCGGAAGATCAACGAGAACGCAACGACTGCAACGAGCACCAACGCCGAGGCCATTGCCGGCATCGCTCCCCAGCGTCCATTGACCAAAAGTCGTGAGAATCGAGACCACGAGGACTGACCCTCTGCAAGTCGCTCGCGGACCTGCCGACTTACAGTCGGACTCGCAGGCAGCATCGGCAATCCGCGCAAACCATGCGACATTGCCTCGATCTGTGCGGCGAAGGCGCGGCAGGACGGACATGTCGAAAGATGCGCGAGCAGAACCCGATTCTGGTCTGATGGAAGCGGGGTATCCAGCCGGGTCGAAATCAGTTGTTCGGCCTCGGCATGGCTGAGCCTGGGCATATTCGCGGGCCCCTGGCGACTATCGTTCACCGGTCGGCCTCCATATCAGCGGGATCTTCATCATTGCCAACCGGGCCGCCATACACGGCGGCGAATGATTTACGAGCACGGAAGAGTCTCAACTTCGCCGCGTTCTCACTGATATCCAGCGCCTGCGCTGTTTCTGCCAGGGAGAGACCCTGATAGTGCCGAAGCAAAAGCACAGCCGCGTAATGTTGCGGGATCTGAGCGAGGGCATGATCGACATCATGCTTGCGACTGACGGTGCGCTCAACGGATTCACCAGTCGAATGGTCCTGTCCGGCAAGAAATGGAACCCAGCGCACGATTTTTCGGCGCCGCAGGTGAGAAATGGCGGTGTTGGTCGCGATTCGGTAAAGCCAGGCTTTGAAAGCGAGATCGGGGCGAGTTCCGGGAAGTGCGCGGTATGCCTTCACGAAGGCATCCTGCGTCAAATCCTCGGCCAGAGCGCGATCTCCCACCATCCGGTGCAGATAGTTGAGAATGGGAGCATGATAGCGCTCGAAAAGTCGCTCGAACGCAACGGGGTCGCCGGCGCGCGCTCGCCCGACAAGATCACCGTCTTCCACCGCGCTGCCGCTCTCTATTCGTGCGCCGGTCGCGCTTCCTGTCCATGTCAACGCCTGATTCATAGCGGCGATCTTCCCTGCCTTTCGAGAGCCAAAACGCACCGGCGCACCGTAAGGTTTCGCCAGCGGTCGGGATCTCTTTCAGGTGGAGAAGAACAGACTGCATCATCGTCTTTGCAGGATACCAGAAAGCCCGATCACCCCTGCCGATTCGAGACCGTTACAGGTAAACTGTGACAACTTGACCCAGTTCGATCGCAATCTGAAACTGCAAAACACCCGCGTACGTTCCACGTGGAACCATCAATTCCGCTGTTGCTCATGAATAATTGCAAGCTCGAATATCGACACCCTGGCACAGTCGACATTGACTCGCGAGAAGTGCTCGTTACAGGGATTCTCGCTTTTACGTGCTACGGTGGGATGACCTTTATGGGCCAGTCGTACAAAGGAACTCATCATGTCCAGTACCGCGGCAAACCAGAACCGAACAGTACCCGGCTTCACATGCACACCATGGGATGAGGCTGGTCTCTCTGAGCTTATCGTAAGTGGCAGATCGTTAGAGCAAGTGATGGCAGGTGCTCTGGCTGGATTGATACTCGTCCTGAAACCTCAGTCCATGCCCGAAGCACTCGCTCCAAAGTCGACTCGAATTCGGGGGGAGGGGAGGGATGCCGGGACGCTCTCAATCGATCTCGCGAAATCGCTCTTCGCAGAACTCGATGCTCTGGGGGTCATTCCGGTGGAGTTCACGATCGACGGGCTCGTTCGATCAGAGCGAGGCTTCGTGGGTTGGGCATCCATCTCGGTTGTCAATTTACAGCCAGATCAGAAGATGACATTTCCAGGATTGGAGATCGTCTACCAGCGCAACGAAAAGAACGACTATGAACTCGGATTGCGGCTACAACGAACTACCCCTCCGACACTTTCGAGATCGTAGATTCGGTCCACCCGGGTGGACGAGAAGTGCTGGCATCCACCGTGCGTCTCTGCTTCCGGATTAACAACCCGGAAGGAACAATCCATGGCAGTAATTCCCCACCCCTCGTCAGTTCAACTCTTTACGATCAGTAAACGAAGATCCTCTTCCGAATTGCCACCAGACTTGTGCGAGCACGACGCGGGCACGACTGCGAAACTCGCTGGACTTCGATACGTGTGCGATTCCGAACCAGGAATCAGACGCACGTTCGTACGAAAGCGTTTCAGCTACCAGGATACAGACGGCACCCGTGTGACTGATGAGCGGACATTGGCGCGCATACAGGCGATCGTCATTCCTCCTGCGTGGACCGATGTCTGGATTTGCAACCATGCGAATGGTCACCTTCAAGCGACTGGAAGAGACGACCGTGGACGAAAACAGTACCGATACCATCCGCACTGGAGAACAGTTCGCGATGAAGCCAAGTACGGGCGGATGCTCCAATTCGGACGAGCACTGCCGACAATTCGCAAAAGAGTCGACGCCGATCTCAGTCAAACGGGTCTGACTCGTGACAAAGTTCTGGCGACAGTCGTACGCCTGCTTGAACTCACTCTCATACGAGTTGGAAATGAAGAGTATGCGCGTACAAATGAGTCGTACGGTCTGACCACCCTGCAGGATGATCATGTCGAACTAAGCGGATCCCGGATCCGTTTTGTCTTTCAGGGAAAGAGCGGCAAAAAACACGAGATTGGTCTTCTCGATGCGAGATTGGCGAAAGTCGTGCGTCGATGTCGCGAACTTCCTGGACAATCACTCTTCCAGTACCGCGATGATTCAGGAGAACTGCACGCAATCGGTTCTGCCGATGTCAATACGTATCTACGGGATGTGACCGGGCAGGAGTTCACTGCAAAAGACTTTCGCACCTGGTTCGGATCGGTTCTGGCGGCGAGCGAACTGCGCCAAACCGAAATCCCCAATTCCGAACGAGATCAAGCGAGGGTAGTGAACGCAGCTATTACGAACGTCGCGAACAGTTTAGGTAACACACCCGCCATTTGCCGAAAGTGCTACGTCCACCCGGTAGTGATCGATGCGTTCCTGGATGGACGCATGGCCGAGACTGCCTCAACAATCCGGGTCAACTCAGAACAAGCCGTTCATCTTCACAGTCGAGATGAACGACTGGTGTTGAGGTTGCTGGAATCAGCTGTTTGACAAAAACCGCGACTGACTGAGTTCGAGAGGTTGAAATAGAAGAGACGATCTTTCAGCGTCCGGAGTTGGCTGATGCGATGCCTGCCGCAATCGCGCCCACGGCAAAAATCAACATTAAAATCGCGAACAGCGTAAATCCCCCTCGGGATCGAACTGCACGCTGTTCCTTCGTCACATAGCGCTGACGCAGCAACGAAATTGCGAACGCCGCCGCGCCGCCGCCAATTCCAAACCAAACCAGTGACTGCGCACCCACCCGACCAACCCCAATTGAACGACCGTGCCGTATCGACGTCTTCGTCAATCGAGATAGTACCCTGTCTAGCGATTATGGTCAGACATCATCGATCGAATCTTGAGTTCTTCACGAACCTCAGTCACACCAAGTACCCGAGCGGCCACCGCCTCTGCGTTTTCCGCGTCGTCCATCGACTCGACCTCCCCAACGAGAAAGACAACTTTGTTTCGGGTGTGCACGGTGATATGCAGATCGGTCGTGGTCGCATCTTCGCGGAGCTCTCGGAGAACATCGACCGTGATGTCTTCGTCACCGCGAAATGGTTGCTGCTCGATCGCGTCGTCATCCTGCATGGAAGTTGTTTGAAAACCGCCGAGGATTTCCGGATCATCGGATTCAGCCGAGCTCACCGAAATGACGGGATCGGTCGGCGGGAAATAGGGGATTGCCTCTTCACCTGCCTCGTCCGCATCGACTGTACCGAGATCTGTCCGGGTCGAGCTTCCGGGAGAGAGACGCCTCTCATCGACAACGGCGATGTCCGCAGTCGGGTCGAACCCTGACGGAACATCGAGCACGTCGATTGCGTTTTCGATCCGCAACCCACGAGGGAGAGCCATCGCCTCGGCGAGATCAATCGCCGCTTCGCGCATCTCTGCCGACTCGACTTCGCCTGTCAAAATCACAGCACCATCTTGCGACTCGAGGAGCAGATAGATACCGGCTGCTTCCAGCGCGTCATTCAATTGTTTGGACTCACTATCGGTCAGGGCCGTTCTTGCATGCGCGCTCATGATGATGAACCTCCTCGTGCGTGAACAGAATGTATGGCACGCTGTCCATATGCAAGGATTGCGCCTACCCCCGGTTATAGTCGCCGCACTTTCGGCATTGAATGTCGCAAGATTGCAACGATGGCGTGCGATTGCGACAATACCCGAGTAATGACAGTTCAGGTGCCGAAATTTTCATTCTCATGATCTTGAGTGGCGAATGCATCAGGGTGGCAAACGTGGCCAACAACGAAGCTGATATCACGGAACGGAAACCCGGCAAATCGAAACTTCCTCGTGGACGACCTGTGCCATTGCCGCAGATTCCAACCTCACCCCGGTATTCCATCGCGGATCTCGAGAATGAAACCGGTTTCAATCCGCGAACAATCCGCTACTACATCAGCGAAGGGATGTTGACGCCCGCACATGGTCGCGGAAAGTCGGCCACCTATGACAAGGATCATTTACTCCGGTTGCGGATGATCAAGGATCTGAAGGATCAATTCCTGCCACTTGAGGCAATTAAGCAGCGACTGGATGATCTCGACACCGACGATCTCGAATCCCACTTTGCAATCCTGACGGGCCCTGTCGAAGGGAGCTGGAGACGCATCGTGTTTCATCCCGATCTCGAACTCCATGTGCGGGAACGCGATCAGCGCGACTACCGCTTCGAGCGAATGATTGAACAGATCATCCAGCACGCACGATTCGTCATGGACAGCTTCGAGGAGACGCGGTGACCGATTCACGACTACCCGGCCGTGCGAAACCCGAGGGTACCTCCCGCGGCAGCTTTGGTGGTATCTCAGGCGGTTCGAGTTCGCGAACTTCAAGTCGTGGGCAAATCTCCCCCGACAATGCACCAACGCCTGGTGCCGTCCGAGCAGCCCGAAGAAGATGGGCCTCTGGTGTTGCCGTTGCGACGACCGTCGAAATCGATGGTGACATCACATCGTTCAAGGGAGCGACCATCAGCTCGTTCCTGAGTCTTTCCCTGGAACCACCTCTCGTTGGCTTTTCAGTCGAGAAGGGGAGTCGGATTGGTCAATCGGTGATCACGTCCGGGATTTTTGCTGTTTCGATTTTGGACCGTGCACACGAGTTCCAATCTGATCGCTTTTCCGGCTACGGCCCCCAACCTGACGAAAAGTTCACGGGCATAACCCACATGATTGCTGCGAGCGGTGCACCCGTCCTCAGCAATGCACTCGCGTGGTTTGACTGCCACGTCACGGAGGTCCTGGAAACGGGCGACCACCAGCTCATCATCGGAGAAGTGATGGCAACTGGAACAGGCCCGGACACCGACGACCCGCTTCTCAACTATGAGGCTGCGTATCGCAGGATCGAGGGCGCATGAGCGAAAAGCGTAACTTCAATCAACTAGCCCAGGAACTCTCCGATCGTCTCTGGGTCCCGGAAAACCCGGACGGGAGCGGATGGGCGCTTGTCGATTGGGTGAGTGCCGCGGGAGGGAGCAAGTACTACTATTGCCATGGCAAGTCGCGTGAGGAAGCCGCCTCGGAACTCCCACCGTACTATCGAGTCGTCACCCGGCTCGATAGCGAAATTCTCCATGCACCTCACGAGAACAGCTATTACGTTCCAAGAGCGTCACTTGCCGATTTTGTCGCTGAGATTAGTCTTGCAGGTGGGGTGGAAATGATCTGGCACATCGAACCCTGCAACGCGCCGCCACCAGAGAGTAAAGTCCGCTAATGTGAGGCCTTTTCAGACAGACGGCTGACAAACTCTTCGACAACAGCCTGTGCCGTCTCGCGGTCCCGAACTCCAATTCCCGTCGTCAGTACATCACCCTGCGCATTCGACCACTCGATTTTGATGATAGGCCGACCGGCAAACCAGGTTCCGCCGTGCCATTTCCCGATCGACGCACCGGTAACGCTGCGAATTGGAATGCGCAACACACCTTTGAGCATGATCCGTGTAAAGCAGAAGGCATCGTCTTCCAGCCAGAAGTGGCCGTTACCGCGCATGAAGAAACCTTCGCTACGATATCGCTTCCACCACTTATGCCCGACTTCGGTGCCGAGATAGTTACAGCGCGTGTGACTTGCTTCTGGACCGGATTGCTCCATTTTAATCCTTGATGCCGAGGTTGAACCGAGCACACCGAGTGCGATCAATTCCGGATGGGATCGCCAAAGAGTTGGCCAACATCGATCGTAATCCCGGGGATCGCAAACAACTCAATACTTCCAGTGCGCACCTCCGACTCTTGATACTCCCCGCCGACCTTGCGACGCCAAATCGAGGCAGTGCGATCAAAGGGATAAAATCGCCAGATTTCGAGATCACCACGCAAGCGATACCCCGGAATTGTGGCGTCGATATCCTCATTCTCCGTTGAGGGCGACCAGATCTCCGCCACAAACGGAAGGGGATGTTCATACGCTTCAAAGAGCTTCGGGTTCATCTGGAAGGGAGACGTCAGCGCATTTGGCACGACCACGATGTCGGGGATGTAAGAGTCACCGTTCGGAAGCAGCGCATGCCCTGAGTTCTGCAGCACATCGAAGAGATCCGGGGAAAGCTGGAGGATGAGTTGTCGCGCCAAATTGCGAGCAGTTTGGTTATGGCCGAAACTCATCGGTGGTTTCTCCCGAACTTTTTGTCGGTCAATTTCCCAACGGCCCTGCGAATCCTCAATGACCAAGGCGGCGAATGTTTCGGCGGTAAGTGGCATGGTCTTGCTCCCTGTTTTCGTGAGAACACTGCCTTCGACGCTATCACGAACGCTCCAGTTGGTCCAGCGCATCTTTGCTTTTGACCGTCATTTCCCGTTGCGCCGAACCAACTGTCTGGAACTCAATTTATACGTTCGTGACACCCGAAATCCGCGCGACATCCCAGAACGAGACCTGGCATTCGTCCCAGACTGCTTGAGGTACTACACCCCGGCTGGCATCGGTGCAATAGGTCATCCGATTGCTGGCAGCAACGCGGCGCTGGCGAGATTTCAATCGTGCCAGTCGCTCATTGGCAAGTTCTTGCCGGTCGCCGAGCAGTGAACTCACCGCGAACTGAGTCTGACCATTTCGGAATGCGATGGGATCGAGCAAATCGATGCGCCGTCCGCGAAACCGAAGATGCAACATGTCCCCGGTCTTGAGCCGCAGAATGTCGCCACCGCGCATGGCCTCTGGTGTGATATGTCCAACCGCCGCGCCGTAGCTAACCCCGGAGTAGCGACCGTCCGAAATCAACGTGGCAAGTTTCCGCAGTGCCCGGTTCGCGTTGATGTGCTGCATTGGCGTAAACATCTCCGGCATACCGAACGCTTCCGGACCCTGAGATGCGATGACGATGCCAAGTTTCAGTGTTCCACTCTTGACCATCTGTTCGAACAGCTTGTCATAATCCAATGACTCAATTGATTCGAGATCAAGCAGGGAAGGGGAGCCGGAGATATCGAGACCACCATTGGCGTTCAGCAGTGATGCATTATGCCGCCACATTGCTCGCAGGTTCGCCTCATCGAAGGCACGGGTCTCCCGGAGCTTGTCAAGCAAGCGGAAGTCGAGCAGCGCCTCGTTCGCATCCTCTTCCGTTTCAAAGTAGAGAATGGCGCCGACCTGCTCATCGAAGAAGTTGACCTGTCGCTCAGGCATACCGCTGATTTTGACAACCGCGCTCTCGAACCAGTTGCTCTGGAGCACATCGACGCCGGAGACTGCCCGACGAGGCTTCGCTAAAATGACCGGATTCTCCGGCACACCAGTCGCGCTCAGATTTGTCGAGTCAGAGAGTCGCTCCCGCCAGGTTGTTCCGGTAACCGTCATGGCATCGAGGTCCATCGGGACGCCGTTGTTGACCATTTCGTGGATCAGCGTTTCCATTCCCCGAATGTCCCCTGAACAGCACTGTTTCGCCAGCGCAAAGATGTCGCGACCCTGCGTCAGCGAATAGTCGAAGAGATCTGGAATGACGTTGCTGTGATGGATCCGATCGAGATCCCAAATCGAGAATTGATAACCCGCGTAAATCGCCGCGCCGACGAGATGCATGAGCAGATTCGTCGAGCCACCGGACGCACTGTGCAGACGTACTGCATTCCCCATGTTCTGAATGACGAGTGAGGCAACTCCGCACTCCGGTCTTTCGACCAGAGTGAAGAGATCCTTCACCACCGCTTCGACCTGTTCTGAAGTAGGTGGATCAGTAAGCAGTTCCACCACTGGATGCGCAAGGCCCATCGCAGCAACCAGGTGTCGGGAGCTGTTACCGGTCCCGTTAAAGGCGCAAATGCCTCCCTTGGCATCACAGGTATTGACGGCCAACCCCTTTTCGAGTGCCTGATGACGATCGTCGGAGAGAATCCCGGCTCCGGCCGCGCGATGAAAGACCCCCTGAAAGGCGGTATTGGAGGAACACTGCAGGATGTACTGCATGGTGTCCTCGAGATCCTCGGCAATTTCGGCATGCCCGGCGGCTCTGCAGTCGGCGGCCAGCAGTTCGAGATCCCTCCGGACTTCCAGTGGAATCGTTCCGCCCTTCAATACATGCGCCGGGGCAAAGGCCGCAAAGACCGGCGCCTCGCCTCGGAGCTGACGTAACGTATCGAGGTGAGCAAGCGCCGATACGACTCCGAGCGGCATCTTGTCGCAACTCTGAATCACGAAGGCGCCATGGTAGCTGTGCGCTTCCATCTGATTGACAACCATCTCGGCAATCGCATTGCGACTCTGGAGCGAGTAACTCATTCCCATGTTGCTTTGCGCAGTGCCGTCGCAAAGCACCGGAACCGAAAACCAGAAGGGGAGCCCACCGTTTTTCCAGATCGAGAGGGCGGCCCGGGCGCCAGTTCCCGGATCCATGATGTGCGCCGGATGATCGGGTGAGCCGCCAATGATCGCGATTCTGGGAGCGTTTGCCTGCAGTCGATCGTATATCGCCTCAAGTGACCAATCAGGTATTTCACCATATCCGACTTCCCGATGCGCTCGATCGAGGATTCCCGCGACGGTTATCGGTTCATTTGCCTTTCCCTGAACACCGTCTCGGTAGGGGTTCACCGGATTGGTGATGCGGGGCAATGATGGTGCGATTGTGATAGACATTCGGGTGCTCCTCAACCGGATTAATGGCACTCAGCGATTGATGAGCGCCCCAAACTGCATGGCAATGAACCTCGAATTCGTCAGATTTACCGTTCTATTCTACCGGGAATCTCAGGTTCGACGAATCTACAGCGGCATCTCCTTCAAACTAGATCCCGGGTCGATTCGCTCGATTCAAACAGGCCGATATACAACAGAGAGCCTTCATAAGTGTTGTTAAGAACGGCTCAGCGACGGAATTGCTGACTCCTGAAGTTCGAAAGTATCACCAGTTCACGTCCGAAATTCGTCCATCCGGGAAGAGCAATTGGAGACGATTTCTGACTTCTTTTCGAGTAGCTTCGGTTCCGTCACCCGACCAGATCAACTTAAACCCAATTGCTCGCGGTCCGGAATGCTTTTCATCGTCCGGGACCCCGAGATCAATGATAGGCATGGCATCTACGGCTTTCCGCACCCGGCTTAACTTTTGCCTCGAACGAATTGAAACCTTTGGATTTGAATCGATTCCGGGTATGTTGGCAAGCATATCGATGACCTGCTTCTTGACCTCTGCCGGAAGTCCGTCGATTCCCGAAACACTGACCACGCGAACGACTCGGTTTGGGCTGCGGTTGATGATCGGATCAGAGAGGATGAGCGCGTTTGGAACCGTAATTCGGTCATTGTTGTCACCCCGGACCACGGTCGTTCGCAGGTCAATTCGTTCGACTCTACCTTCGAGATCGCGAACCTTGATGCGGTCGCCAACTGAAAATGGATGCTCGAACACGATCAACATCCCGCCAACAAAACTCCGCAGAAGATCCTGGAATCCAAACGCAACGGCCACAGTACTGATACTGAGGGCAGTAATCAGGCTGCTCCATGTCAGGCCCCAGAAGGTGAGAACAATAGTGAACGTAATAACGTAGACTGCGGCCGAGGCGGTGTTTTCGGCCAAGACGGAAATTGTTGGTGATGGAGTATTGCGAGTGCGCTTGCGGACGATCTTTCGCACCCATTTCGACAGAACAATTGCGATCAAGAGACCGCCGAGTAACTGAACTACGCCAATCCCGAGATAAAAGAGCTGATCGCCCGCGTTTGAAAGTTGATCATTGAAATCATCAACCCACTCTGGCAACTCATACTCGGCAGGGACAACGAAGTTGCAGATTTTCATGGTAATTCGTTTCCTGGGCTGGCGCTGGACATCGTTGGAACCCCTGGCAGTCTCTCCGCGTATACAGACATGAACAACTTCATAGTAGCCGAGGTTTGTGTCCGGAAATTCTCCGGAGTGAAACTCAGGCCATCGAAGTCTCGAACCTGTCGGCTAATGCGCGCGTGCGCCAGAATTACCGGAAACGGACTGCTCGAGCGTAACCACGGTTATGACCTACAACGTAGCAAATGGACTCGCCCGACCTGGAGAGTTGCTTCCGCTTCTTCGCGATTCCGGTGCAGACGTCGTCGCGTTGCAGGAACTCGCCGTCGATCAGTCTGAGGCCATTGCCTCCGAACTCAGCGATGTCTATCCACACATGAGTCTCTTTCCGGGAGGTATTCCGGGCAAGGGCCTTCTCAGCCGTTTTCCTATCGAATCTGAAGACCTGATCGAGCTTCATCCGGAACGACCCGATCTCAAGGTCCGGGTCGTGTTCAACGGCATTCCGTTGACCTTTCTGGTCGCTCATCCACCTCCACCAACATTGCATTACCGCGGACTTGTTCAACGTCCGCATGCTCTGATGCAACTTCAGTCACTGCTCCATCTGACACATGCCGGTGGACCTTCGGTGCTGTTGGGAGACTTCAACCTGCACCAGCGTCATCCCGTTTATGCGACTATCCGCGATTCCGGGTTGACCGATGCCTTCGCGGCGGTTGGCCGGGGAATGGGACAAACGCTGCCGAAACGAATGGCACGTTGGGTGTACCAGGGCAACCGATTCGGGAACGTCACGCTCCCGGCGATGGTTCGGATCGGTTACGTCTGGCACACCCACCACCGGCGATCACTTGAGGCCTGGGTTGGCGATCACGGTGGCTCTGACCATCTTCCTGTGCTCGCGCGATTGACGCTCGCAGAGTAAAACCAGGCCTACAACAACGAACTTCTCAGCGCCCTGCTGATGTTCTCCAGACCGAGTTTGAGATCGCTCTGTGTTGGGTAACCGAAGCCGATTCTCATGTGCCGCGGATCCTGTTCGAACCAGTGCCCAGGTCCGACCAGGGTGCCAGTCTCCTCGAACAGGTTCATGTGAAACCGGGCAGGGTCAATTCCGGCACCCTCGACCATCCGGGGAAAGCCGGTGACTCCGGCAGTCGGCTCGATCCACTCGAGCATTGGCTCGTTGGCCATCCAT
>Ga0105046_10003885_pt1 | contig 23763 bp, 17 predicted proteins | sample MAT03_FD_78385 | JGI IMG/M metagenome (GOLD analysis project Ga0105046, IMG submission 78385) | Freshwater microbial communities from Lake Fryxell liftoff mats and glacier meltwater in Antarctica - MAT-03 (megahit assembly) | ecosystem: Environmental > Aquatic > Freshwater > Ice > Liftoff...
CAAGCCGAACACAGCCGCGAAATCGCCTGGTCGCTCGGCAACGATCGTCTTCAGTGTGGCATCGAAAGGGAGCGGCATGGGTCGTTGCCAGGAGTCGGAGTCGGGTCGTGAAATCATTCTATACTTGGCCCGTGGCATGACCGCTCCACGATCTTCGAGACTCCAACGATTGCCATGATCCGGATGTTCGTTGTTGACCGAGAACTGGATGCTTCAGATGTCCACGATCACTTCCGTCAGCCAGCCTTCCGCGGTCTGTTCGACCTTCAATTCGTGGTAGGTGATCGCCTTTACCTCATGGCTCAACGTGTGGCGAGTGGGTTCGAACGGTTCACCGAATGCGATCGCGGTGAGACCCGATTCGATCCTTTGGACCTCGAAGGTCCGGAACAACCACTTGTCGCTTTCAAACAGGTTGAGCAGATGTCGCAGCCAGTCGAACATCAGGTAATCCAGGTCCTGTCCGTCGAGCGTTACCGTTGCTTCGATCCGCGGTTGGACCGTGTCGATGTCGTCCACGATGGCCGTGAAGAGGGCGATGCCCGCCTCCACGAACAGTGTGTCGAGGTCGCTGGCCGTGGCTCGCAATCCCAGGTCCGCGGTATGCTCGAAGAGTTCATGCATGGCCGCACCTGGATTGCAAGGGACAACCGCGGATGGAAATGGGGCGATACCGGCTCGTGTGACAGGATAACAGAAAAGCCGGACACGGTGACCCGTGCCCGGCGCTGATCGAGGATGTTCAACCCGATCACTCAGGGCTGATTTGCAACTTTCTTCAGCGAGGTCTGCCAGGAAACGTTGGCCTGCTCGGGTCGTGCAGCCAGGGGCACGGGGGCCGCGGTCGTGCCTGCCACGATGACACCCATCGCCGCCGGAGTGTTGGCGGAAGATCGCTTCTTCTCGGGAACGCCCGGAGTCTCGGCGGAGGCAAACCGCATCCCCGGAATCAGCGAGGCTGGCGTCTTGGCGGCCGGCGCCGCAGCGGTGAGATTCACAGCGGGCTGCCCCTGCGGTCCGCGGAGTTCCAGCTTGGGCGAAGGCGGGGCGGGGTGCTGCTTCGAGGGATAAAAGTACGTGATCGGCGGTCCGCCACAGCCATGAGGGCCGCAGCCCGGGGCACAGCCTTCATAGCAAGGGAACCAGTTGTACAACGGCGGCCGATACTTGTTCGGCTCGAAGCATGGCAGCAGCTTGCCATGATCGCTGCGGTAAGTGAGCCAGGTCTTGAAGCGGTCCCAGCGTTCGCCCGTGGACTGGCAGCCGCCGGTCGCACAGGCTCCAGGCCCCACGCAGATCGCGTTGGACTCACACGCGGGGGCGGGCTCGCAGCGGGGCCCGATCCAGTGAGACACACGCGAGAGGAGCCCGGGAGAACTCCCCTCCGCCACATCGGGGGCTGTCGCCACATCGGGGTTTGATGCCACTTTGCGGGCCGCCGCCTGCGATAAGGCGGGGTTCCTTTCGGACACGATGAAGTTCGGCCCGAGATCCACCGTTGGCTGGGCTTGCCCCATCGGGGCCGCCAGCAAGCCGCTCAGACACGCCAGTAGGAAATAACGCTTCATGCCTCGCCCTCCGAGGCCCGTGATTGTTCGTCACGGGCCGCCCATGTCATTCCTTCGACAGGGTTGTTGATCGGAGAATCTTCTGCGAGAACCGCACAACCGAACGCGATACGGGTGGGGTAAATTTGCCGGGGACGGCGGAAAGATCGCACAGGCGACAGAGCCGGCCAAACCGTTACACCCCGAACCCGGGCAGTTGCGGCTGGTAATGGAACCTCGGCCCCCGCGGCGTTTCCGAGGCGATCACCGTGGAACGGGTCGTCGATCTCGCGCTCGGATGCGTCGGCGTCAGCATAATCGATCTCGCTGGCACATCCTGCTGTGCCGTCACAATCGTCACAGACTGATCCGCCAGCGCTTTCCGACCTGCGGCGATTGCCAGCTCCGGCGTGTTGCACTGTCGACTCAGGTGAAGTTGCACGAGCACCCGAGGGCCCGCAGTGCCGGACTTCGCGATCACATCCCTCGTAAACTCCGCCGCCTGAACGTTCGAGAGGTGCCCCTGATCGCCTAGCACGCGGCGAATCAGGTGCGACGGTCGGCCGCTGTTCTTCTGCATCTGCACATCGTGGTTGTACTCCACGGCCAGCAGATCCACTCCCGCGAATTCGTCCGCAAGGCCCGGGGGCGCAACACCAAGATCCGAGGCATGCCCCAGCGAAGCGAGTGGGGTATCAGTGCCATCGTGCAGGTCGATGCGGAAGGCGAACGTCGGCTCCGCATCGTGAGGCACCGGGATCGGCCGACACGTCAGCGCGGGGCCGAGGGGCAACGCTTCTCCGGAGCGGTACGGCCGGGCCAGTTTCGCCCGGTGCAGGCTCTCGAACGAGGGGGCCCTTTGTATCTCATCGAGGTGAGCCTGGTGAGCGAACAGCGGAACGCGAAGGGAGCGAAGATGAGCGAGGGTGGCATCCTTCCAGTGGTCGCTGTGCGTGTGCGTCAGGATGACAGCATGAACAGCTTTCCAGGACGAGCCGATGGCGGCAAGGCGATGGGAGAGTGCTCGCGGAGCGAGTCCGCAATCGATGAGCAATCCGAAGCCCGAGGCTTCGAGAAGAGCTGCGTTGCCGCTGCTACCACTGGCGAGAACGGTAAATCGCGCTTCCATGAACACCCGAGTAAAGCGGCCAACCTGGCCAGAGACGGCTGTCCTCTCGTTCTATGATCGCGAAGCCGTGAATTGAAGGGGAAGGGTGATTGCAAAACACCTTGGTCCGTGGCACCAGCGTCTCGCCGAGACGCTGAGTACAGCTCCCCATAAAAGAGTGAGCCGCCACTTTCGTCGGCCCGTTCCCTCGTAGGACTTCAAAGATCCCCAAACAGGCGGCCGGGGTTGAAGACGTTGTTCGGGTCAAGCGTTCGCTTGATGTGCTTCATCAGATCGCGGTCCGCGGTGGGGCGGCCCCAGATCGGGAGCAACTTCTTCCACGCGGGCGGGCAGCGGCGGACGACGACGTTGCCCTCGGCGGCGAGCGAGCTAAGCTTTGCCAGCATCGAGCCTGCGGCTTCGAGAGAAAGCGGTTCGGCCATCTGCCCCGTCACGATCCCATTGAGGCCGTGAGCCTGAACCGTCATTCCAGGGGCGAGGGCAACGGCCGTGTTGCAGAATTCACCCGTGAGGCTCGGGCGGACGTTCGCTCGCCAGATGAACGCATGACTATCACCCGGCAACTTGGGAGCCGGGCCGTCCTTCAAGGTGGAGTCGGCCTTCAATTCCTCGTGCAGCGTTGCCGTCTGCCAGGCGACAGTGGGCTTCTTCTCCTCGAAGGCCAGCGTGATCGCCCAGCCATCAGGGACGTTGTGAATCTCCGCGATCACCGGGCGGGACTTCGAAGCGTGCAGCCGATCCAGAGCCGCGGGAAGTGCCTCACGCGAACAGCGAAGGTGAACCGTCGCGGACACCTCTGGCTTCGGCTTCACCTTGAGCGTCACCTGTGTGATGACGCCGAGGGTTCCGAGGGCGCCGATGTGGAGCTTCATCAGGTCATAGCCGGCGACGTTCTTCACCACACGGCCGCCGGCCTTCACCTCGGTGCCGTCGTCCACGATGAAGCTGATGCCGATGACGTAGTCGCGAAGGGTGCCATAGCCCAGGCGTCGCGGGCCGCTGGTGTTGGTCGCGATCGCGCCGCCGAGGGTCGCTCGATCGGGGTTCGGCACGTCGATCGGCAGCCACTGGTGCTCGGCGTCGAGCGTCTTCGTGATCTCGGCGATGGTGATGCCGGCCTGCACGGTGATCGTCATGTCGCGGGCGGGATAGTCGATCACGCGATTGAGGCGGCCCATTTCGACCGCGACGCCCGGCTTCAACGGCGGCAGGCCCAGATCGAGCGAAGTTCGCCCGCCAATGGGGTAAAGGCCCTGGTTCGCGCCCGCTGCTCCGCGCACAAGTTCGCCAAGCTCGGACGGCGAACTGGGGCTGCGAAGCGGAAGTTCCGCGGAGTCGTCGAGAGTGATTGCGTTCAAGGTTGACCTGGCTCGAAGAAGGTTCTTTGTGTTCTATCGAGTCGGGCCAAAGTGGTCACGGTGAAGGGGTCAGTTCTCGCGGATCAAATGACCGGGTCAAATCCCTGGACGCTGGCCAGCAGGTGGTGAAAGCGGCGGAGTGTGCCGCGCAGCCGATCGAGATCAATGGGCCGTTCGAGATAGAGATGCACGCCCAGCTCCTCGGCCTGATACTGAAGCGCCGGGTCTTTGCGAAGAGCGATCGCCACGACCAGCGGCTTTCGCCAGGCGGCTTGATCGCGAATCTGCTTGGCGATGGCGAAGCCGCTGGCATCAAGCGGATCGACGCCAAGGATCACCACATCCGCCTGAGGCACACGGGCGTCGCGAAGGGCTTCGTCCACACTCGAGGTCACCCGGACCTCATGGCCGCCCTCACGCATCGAGGCCGCCAGCGTTTCCGCGAAGGCCTCCTGTGGCACCACCACCGCGACGTTCAATCCACGCGGACAGGCCACGGATAAACTCCGGGACGGCTGGGGGAGGTAAACCGTGCGATCGTGGTTGAGAGTCTTCATAGCTCAATGATAACCTATATGGTAAATAAAGTCAAGTATTCGGGGTTTTTATCTTGGATTCGGTCATCTCCTGGGTAATCTTGAGGGAATTGGGTTGCCACCCAGGCGATTCCGAGCAGTTTGCGATGCGGCGTCTACGGAGCGGGGCGTGCCGTGCCTCGCGCTCCGTTGCGAAGTCTCCGCGTCTCGGCTACGCATGGGCAGCCGGGAGATGTATAATCGCAGTATCACCAGGAGCTGCATATGTCCGTTGCGGGAATGAGTCCGTTGTCGCTTCGCCGTGAGGGCGACGGGCTTGCCATCGAGTGGTCTGACGGTGTGAAGACGTTCGCCAGCTGGAGAACGCTGCGGTCGCGTTGCCCCTGTGCGTCGTGCCTGGAGCAACGTGGGAAACCTGCGGATCCGTTCCGAGTGTTGACGCCGCAAGAGGCCGCCGCCGGCCCGCCGCAACCCACCGCGGTCCGGACCGTCGGCCATTATGCCTATCAGTTCACCTGGAACGACGGCCACGATACGGGAATCTACACGCTCGAGTCTTTACGAGAGCTATCAGAAACTCGGAACTCGGAACCCGGAGCGCGGAACTAAAACCAAGTCCCTACGTTCGCCTTCGGTCCCTGTACAACAACGATGGCGTATTCCTGATTGCGAGCTCCGAATTCTTCGTTCCGCATTTCTCCAGAGTTTCCTCATGCCTCCTCCGATGCAACCACAGCCTCCGATGCCTCAGAAGATGTCTCTGCCGGGCGTCGCTCACGTGATCGCGGTGGCCAGCGGCAAGGGTGGCGTTGGCAAGTCCACCGTGGCGGCGAACCTGGCCCTCGCCTTGCACATGCAGGGGCAGAAGGTCGGCCTCATGGACGCGGACATTTACGGTCCCTCCGTGCCGATCATGTTCGGCCTTGGCATGGTCGACCCGCAGGCGACGCCGTTCCCCATCGAACGCTACGGCATCAAGCTCATGTCGATGGGCTTCATGGTGGATCCAAACCAGGCCGTGATCTGGCGCGGCCCGAAGGTGGCCCAGGCCGTGCAGGCGTTCCTCGGGCAGATTCCGTGGGCCCCGCTCGATTACCTCGTGATCGACCTGCCGCCGGGAACGGGCGACGCCCAACTGACGCTGTCTCAGTCGGCACCGCTGTCCGGCTCGATCGTGGTGACGACGCCACAGGACGTGAGCCTGATTGATGCGCGTAAGGGCGTCCGGATGTTCCGCGAGGTGAAGGTGCCGGTGCTGGGCGTCGTCGAGAACATGAGCTACTTCGTCAGCGAGAGCGGCAAGCGCGAATACATCTTCGGAACGGGCGGCGGGCGAAAGCTGGCGGTGGAAGCGATGGTGCCGCTGCTGGCCGAACTGCCGATCGACCCGCGCGTGGCAGCTTGCGGCGACGAGGGTGTGCCTATGGTTCGCAAGTATCCCGATTCCCCCATCGCTCAGGCGTACATGGAGCTGGCTCGCGCCGTGATCGTGGAGATGGCCAAGGCGCCGCAGTCGGCGCCGCTTCCCGAGGTGCAACTGTAATGGCAACCCCGCCGCCATTCACCAGCGAAGTGTCGATCGCGAATCCGGGGAATCTTTGCGTCGTCGCACTCTTCGGCAAACTCGATGCGCTGGCCGCCGAGGACTTCCAGACGCAACTCGATGGCCTCCGCCAGCAGGGCCACACGCGATTCGTCCTGGATTTTGCAGGGCTCGAATACGTCGGCAGCCTGGGCCTGCGAGTCTTCGTCGCCCTGCACAACGCGCTTCAAGCCAGTGGCTTCCTCTGCTGCTGCAACATCTCCGCGTCGATCCGTTCGATTTTGACGATCACGAAGCTCGACAAGATTCTACGTGCTTACCCCACGCGAGCCGACGCCATCGATGCGATTCGATCGTGGTGATCCTCGAAGGTGACTGACCGCGCTGATGGGCCGTCGCGAAGTCGGATTTCTGACTTCAGCCTTGGAGCGGCGCCGAACGGTAGCCAGGGTGTGTCTTTGAACCCTCCAGGAAGGAACAACCCCACGGTGCCACAGTCCTGAGAGGACGATCCAGTTTGAATTGACCTCGACTCCAAGAAGGGTTCATTTCCTCTCCCTGTTGTGAGTATCATGGCCAACTTCTTTGAACGTGAACGCTCCGCCCTCGTGAGGTTGGTCGAGGCTGTGCAGCAGCGTGCGGCTGGCGAGGCGGAAGTGACGACGACTCACCTCTCGGCAACGGAACGCGCGGAGCGCGAGATCAACCGCGCTCGACGATCGAACGCGGCCGGAGTGCAGAAGGAACTGGCGGACCTGGAGTCCGAGATCGCGGCGACGACCACCCAGGCGGAGACGGCGTTCCAGGACGAACAGGTCGCCGTTGATCGCCAACATGCCGAGCGGCGGGCCCAGCTGACTGACAAGTTCACCAAGGCCCACGAGAAGGCAAAGACGGCGTATAAAGATCGCCTCTGGACGATCGACTCCATTCTCGAAGCGGGTCAGAAAGAAGCTCAGGATAAACTGGACGGCCAACTTCGCACGGCGGAGGGCGGCGAGAAACGCATCGGCGAGTTGTGGAAGCAGACCGACCCGCATCTCGCCCGCGTGAAGCTGACGCGAGGCGACGTCCAGGCGTCCGATCCCCCCAGACCGGAAGGCGAACCTGGGGCCGTGCTCGCGGAGTCGCTGGTGGCCGCGGCGGCCGAGCGCGAGGCGCTCGCGAAGCTTCGCCTGCCGCGATTCGCGACGATGGGCGGGTTGCTCCTGTGCCTCGGCGTCTTCGCGATCCTGGCCGCGGGGGGCACCTTCCCCTTCCTCGATCTGCCCACAGCCGCGGGGATCACGGCAGGGGTCACGCTCACCCTCGGCCTCGGAGCCTGGCTCCTCATTCGATGGCTGGCACGGCAGCGAACCCTGCTCCAGGGACGCAAGCTCGGCGAAGCGATCGCCGCCATCGAGGCCGCCGTCGAGAATCTGCGCGTCAAGTCGAAGGCTCAGTTCGACGCCGACCGGAAGCGATTGGCCGAGCAACACGCTGTCTCGCGACACCAGACCGACGAGCACTATCGGCCCCAGCTTGAGAAGCAGAAGCAGGTGTACGAAGCCGAGCAGACGCGAATCAACGGGGAGCGCCTGGCCGTTCACGAAGCTCTGAAGAAGCGTTACCATGTCGACACCACAGAAGCGAAGCGCACCTTCGCCGCGACGCGATCGAGCCTCGAAGGACGTTTCGGCAATGATCTCTCGCAGATGGAAGCCGCCTATGCGAGCCGATCTGGCGAAGCGGCGAGCGCCCGCGAGGCGGCCTGGAATCGCACCGCCTCCGCCTGGCAGCAGGCCCTTCGCGAGACGGCTGAAGAACTGGCTTTCCTCCGCGACGAGGGCGATCGACTCTTCCCCGATTGGGCTTCGGAACACTTCTCCGCGTCCGTGCCCGATGGCGTTCCGTTCGGGCGGGTTCGCGTGGATCTCGATGCGCTGCCAGACGGCGAAGCGACCGATCCCGCACTTCGCCCTGCGGAACCGTTGAAGCTGGAAGTGCCCGCGTTCCTGCCTTTTCCGGGCAAGTGCTCGGTGCTGCTCCGCACACGTGACGAGGGCCGAGCCGCCGCGATCACGGCACTGCAGGCGATGATGCTGCGATTCCTGACGGGCCTCCCGCCGGGGAAGGTTCGCTTCACGATCATCGATCCCGTCGGCCTGGGCGAGAACTTTGCCTCCTTCATGCACCTCGCCGATCACGATGAGAAGCTCGTCACCAGTCAAATCTGGACGGAACAGGGGCAGATCGAGAAGCGACTCGTGGACCTCACGGACCACATCGCGGCGGTGATTCAGAAGTACCTTCGCAACCAGTATCGCTCGATCGAGGAATACAACCGGGCCGCGGGCGAAGTGGCCGAGCCGTATCGCGTGTTGGTGGTCGCGAACTTCCCCAATGGCTTCACGCCGGACGCGGCGAAACGGCTCATCAGCATCGCCAACAGTGGGCCGACCTGCGGCGTTTGCACGCTGGTGAGCGTCGACACCCGGCTCGCGATGCCCCGCGACTTCAACCTCGCGGACCTTGAAGCCCCGAGCCTGACCCTGACCTGGAAAGACGGAGCGTTCGTGCCGAAGGATCCCGCGTTCCTGCCGTTCCCACTGACGCTGGACACGCCACCGGAGCCATCGACTTTCGCGAGAATCGTACAGCGGATCGGCAAGGCCAGCCTGTCGGCGGGCCGCGTCGAGGTGCCGTTCAGCTATATCCGGCCGCCGGAGGACGAAGTGTGGAAGAGCGACGCAACCCGGGGCTTCGAGATCCCCATCGGCCGGGCCGGAGCGACGCGACGCCAGACCTTCCGACTGGGTAAGGGCACGGCTCAGCACGCCCTCATCGCGGGTAAGACCGGCTCCGGTAAGTCCACGTTGCTGCACGCCATCATCAGCAACCTGGGCCTGATGTACAGCCCCGAGGAAGCCGAGCTTTACTTGATCGACTTCAAGAAGGGGGTCGAATTCAAGGACTACGCGGCATTCCGACTGCCTCAGGCGAGGGTCGTGGCGATCGAGAGCGAACGCGAGTTCGGCCTCAGTGTGTTGCAGCGACTCGACAGCGTGCTGCGAGAGCGAGGCGAACGATTCCGCGACGCGGGGGTCAACGACCTTGCCGGCTATCGATCGCACCTGAAAAGCCAGCACCCCGGTCAAACGTGCCCCCGCATTCTGTTCATCGTCGACGAGTTCCAGGAGTTCTTCGTTGAAGATGACAAACTCGCCCAGGAAGCCTCCCTCCTGCTGGATCGCCTCGTTCGCCAGGGTCGCGCGTTTGGGCTCCATGTGGTGCTCGGTTCGCAATCGCTGGGCGGGTCGTACTCGCTGCCGCGAACCACGATCGACCAGATGGCCGTTCGCGTCGCCCTGCAATCGAGCGAGGCGGATGCTCAGCTGATCCTGAGCAAGGACAACAACGCCGCCCGACTCCTTAGCCGACCGGGCGAGGCGATTTACAACGACGCGAACGGACTCGTGGAGGGGAATGATCCGTTCCAGGTGGTGTGGATGTCCGACAACGAACGCGAGCGGGTGCTGCTGGAGCTTCGCGATCGTGCGGGGGATAGCTACCCGGCACCGCTGGTCTTCGAGGGCAACACCGCCTCTGAACTTGCGAAGAATGCTCCGCTGAACCAAATCCTCGCGTCAAGCGAAACTCCTTCGGTGAAGGTGCTCGCGGCCTGGCTGGGCGAACCGGTTGCGATCAAGGAGCCGACGGTGGCTCTTTTCCGTCCGCAGAGTGCGGCGAATCTTCTCGCGCTGGGTCAACAGGAAGACACGGCTCGAAACGTCTTCGCCGCCGTCATGATCGGGCTGGCCGTGCAACTGGCGGGCAGCCCCGGCGAGGCTCCGTTCTTCACGCTGCTGGATGGCACGCCGGACGACGTGGACGACGCGGACGCCCTGCGTTCGCTGGCCAGGCAGTTGCCCGTGCCGACCGCGACGCCGGGCCGCTCGGACTTGCCCGCGGCCTTGGCGATGCTCGCCGGCGAGTTCGAGAAACGCCAGCGTGGCGAGACCGGCGACCGTTCGCCGCGGTTCCTGTTCGTCTTCGGCGTCCAGCGCTTCCGCGAACTGAGAAAAGCCGAGGACGACTTCGGCTTCCGCCGCGGCGGCGATCGCGAAGCCAGCCCCGCGGAACGTTTCGCCATCCTGCTTCGCGAGGGGCCGGCGTTCGGAATTCACACGATCCTCTGGTGCGATTCACTCACGAATCTCCAGCGTTCCGTGGATCGACAGGGGCTCAAGGAGTTCGGCCTGCGCGTGCTCTTCCAGATGAGCCCGACCGATTCGAGCACGCTGGTCGACTCGCCGATCGCTTCGCGACTCGGTCGAAACCGAGCCCTGTTCGTGATGGAAGAACAGGAACGCCCGGAGAAGTTCCGCCCTTATGGCTGGCCCGATAAGGACTGGCTGGCGGGGGCGGCGGATTCGCTCCGTGGGCGAGTGCCCTTGAGCGTTGGGGCCGGGAGTGCGTAGAATCTCGCCGCATGCCAGGGAGGGCATCGATGGCAAAAACACCTTTGAGAGTCGCGGTGCTCGGCGCCGGGCCGATCGGGCTCGAGGCCGCCCTTTATGCTCAGGCCCTGGGGCTCGGCGTTTCCGTCTTCGAGAAGGGCCAGGTCGCTGAGCACGTTCAACGCTGGGGCCACGTCAAGCTCTTCACGCCTTTCGGGATCAACGTCACCTCGCTGGGCCGCAAGGCTCTGCTTCGCGAGAATCCGAAGTGTGAGTTCCCCGCGGACACGGACCTGCTGACCGGGCGCGAGTTCCGCGAGTTCTACCTCGTGCCACTCGCGGAGTCGTCGGCGCTGCTGGAGTCGTTGCATCCCCAGACGGCGGTGCTCTATGTCGGGCGATCAAAGTCGCTGAAGAAGAGCGACGCGCTGGACTCGCCACCGTTCCGCCTGCTGGTGCGTTCGGACTCGGGTCAGGAGCGGATCGAGTTGGCGGACGTGGTGCTGGATTGCACCGGCACCTACAGCCGCCCGGACTGGCTGGGCGAAGGGAACATCCCGGCGATCGGCGAGTTGCCCGCGAGGCCGCACATCGCGGGCGGGCTGGAGGATGTGCTCGGTTCGCGGCGCGACCACTACGCCGGCCGCAGCATTGTGCTCGTCGGCGATGGGTACTCCGCGGCTCACACCATGCGGCAACTGGCAACGCTCGCCGAGGAGCACTCCGCCACCTGGGTCTTCTGGCTGACCCGCGGGCCGCGCGGCCCACAACCGCTGCCGCGAGTGCCCAACGACCCCTTCAAGGAACGCGATCGCCTGGCCGCCAAAGCGAACTCGCTCGCCAGCCGTTGCGACGCTAACCTCGAGTTCCACCCGCAGACGCACCTCGACGAAATCATCAGTCATGGACCCGACAAAGGCTTCCGCATTGCCGCACGATGCTCCGGCAAGCCGACAACCTGGGAAGTGGAGCGACTGATCGCAAACGTGGGCTATCGTGCCGAGATGCGACTCAGCGAAGGACTCCATCTCGACGAGCCGACCGGCCAGATCGAGACCCGCGAACCGGGCTACTATTTCCTCGGCGCGAAGAGCTTTGGGCGCTCGTCCGACTTCTACCTGAAAACCGGTTTCGAGCAGATCCGCCAGGCCTTCGCGCGGATCACGGGAAACGTTCGCAACGATCCGTACCGCGAAGCCTCGTAGACGGAGATCGCATGAAGACGCTCCGTTCCCTGCCGTCGCTACGCCTGCCGTCGCGATCGCTTCGCGTCGGCCTCGATCCCGTCACGCTTATTGTCCATCTCGTCTGGCTTGGGCTCTTCGCCCATGTCCTGTGGTTCGTCGCACGGTTCGGCATTCACTCACCTTATCAGGATGAGTGGTACTTCACCGGTGTGCTCGCGGCGAACGAACTCAACTGGGACTGGGTGTGGGCGCTTCACTCGGAACACCGCTATCCGATCGGCAAAATTCTCTACTGGTGCCTGACGACATGGACAGGCGACTTCCGCACCGGAGCGCTCGTCACCGCGATCTTGAATGGTGCGACCGCCCTGGGAATGCTGACCCTCGCCAGGCGTTTACGGGGACGGACATCCCTTGTGGATGTGCTCTTCCCGGCGCTCGTGCTGAACTGGGGGCAGTTCGAAAACTACCTCTTCGGATACCAGATCGTCTTCTCGCTTACCTCCACCGGCATGGCAGTGATCCTCGCGGCTGCGGCTCTCTTCAAGCGCGAACGGGCACTCGCCTGCGGTCTCGCTGCGGGGGCGTCGCTGCTCGTCGTCGTGCAGGGCGGCGGGTATGGCCTGGTGGCGGTGGCACCCGTGGCGATCTGGATCGCGATCGTGGCGTGGGGAATGTGGACCGATGGCGAACGTACTCGTGCAGGCCTGTTGATGCTCGGCCCCATTCTCGCTGCGGCCCATGCCGCGATCGTGCTGGGCCGCCTCGAACGGAACGTCGGTCCGAGCCTTATCACGTCCACGATGGATCGGGCCACGGTGTTCCTGCAAGCGATCGGCTGCGGCCTTGGCGATGGCGCCGCGACCCTCGGTCATCCGCTTCCCGTGCTGGGAATGGTGATCCTCGCCGCGTATGCGGGTGCGCTGATTCGGCTGCTCCTCGTCTTCGTTCGCGAGCCGGCCGAGCGTTGCCGGGTGCTGGGAATCGCAGGCGTGATCGCCTGGTCGCTCGTCTCGTCGCTGGCGATCGCGATGGTGCGCAACGCGGGCTACGCCCCACGCTACGCCGGCCCCGCATCGGTCGGCGTGTGTGCTCTGCTCATCACGGCCATCGTTTACGGGCCCACGCTTTCGCCACGCTCGCGAACGCTGGTGGCGCTCGCAGCCCTTGCGGCCGCACTCGGGCTCGTGATCGTGAACGTGCCCACGGCTCGCTACGTGGGGAAGCAGCGCCGAGATCACTTCAGGGGCTTCCAGCACGATCTCACGGAGGGTATGCCCGCGCGTTATCTTGCCTCCAAGTATGGCGACATTCTCTTCTTCCCCGGCCGACCGCTGGCGAACCACATCACACCACTCGCGAAGAGCGGCTACCAAACGTTTCGATCTCTTCGCTCCGATCCTTCGACTCGCGAAATTCCCCTGGCCTCCCTGAGTGGTGTGATCCTCGCCGCGGCCACGGAAGAAGCTTTCCGCAGCCCTGGCGTTCGCCCGTCGCTGCTGTTGTGGTCTGGCTTGCCTCGCGAGATCCAGGGCGTTCGCCTAGGATTCGCGCTGCAAGAGCCGGCCGCGATGCTGGTGCTGGTGGTGAAGGACGAGGCCGGCCGTGTGGCCGCGGTCTATCGCCGACCCGCGGCGGGGGAACACGAGGCGCTTTTCTGGATCGGGCGAACGGTCTCGGAACTGCGACTCGAGCCCGCATCGCTGACACCGGAGATCATGATTTTTTCGGCGATCCTTGAAGTTCCTTCGGAGTGACCGACGTGGCCGGTTCGATCACACTCGTGACGGGCGGGGCCGGGTTCATCGGCTCGCATCTCGTTCACCGTCTTGTCGCGCAAGGCGAACGAGTCCGTGTGCTTGAACGGCCTGGCGCGAAGATCGATCATCTGCCGCTGGGAAGCCTCGACCTGGTTCGCTGCGACATTCGCGATCGCGAGGCGGTTCGCCAGGCGGTTCGCGGTTCGCGGTTCGTCTATCATCTCGCCGCGAACCCGCAATTGTGGACTCGCCATCGGGGCGAATTCCATCGTGTGAACTACTTGGGAACGGTGAACGTGCTCACGGAGTCGCTGGCCGCGGGCGCGGAGCGTGTGCTGCATACGAGCACGGAGAGCATCCTCACGCGGGCGAGACAATCGCAGCCGATCGCGGAGGATCAGACGGTGCCGAGCCGAGATGTGATCGGTCCTTACTGCCGTTCAAAGCATCGGGCGGAGCGGTTCGCGTTTCATCTCGCCCGTGCAGGCTCGCCCGTGGTGATCGTGAATCCGACTTTGCCCGTGGGCCCAGGCGATTGGGGCCGATCACCGCCGACACAAATGATGCTCGACTTCTGCCTCGGTTCAAGGCCGGCGTATCTCGACGCAGACCTGAACATGATGGACGTTCGCGACATCGCCGAGGGCATGGCGCGTGCCATGGACCGTGGCCGGTTCGGCGTTCGCTATTTGCTCGGCGCGGAGAACTGGTCGATTCGCTCGGTGTTCGCGTTCCTGGCGAAGCGGATGGACATGAGGGAACCACGGTATCGCGTGCCTTACGTCGTGGCTCTCGCGACGGCGTACGTGAGCGAGTGGTGGGCGGACGTGATCACGGGCACGATCCCTGCCGCTACGGTGACGGGAGTGAAGCTGACACGTCGCCGAATGCACTTCGACTCGCGCCGCAGCCTGGAAGAACTGGGCCTCGCACCGCGGCCCGTGCAGGCTTCGATTGCGGAGGCGGTGGCATGGTTTCGGAATGTGGGCTGGTTGCCCTTGCAAGCTTCCAATTCCTCACGTTAGACTTCGGCGCCCTGTGTCATGAGGATGCGGGGAACTCGCGGAAAGGATGCCACCGTGTCCCCATCGCTGCTTCGCGGCGACACTCGCCGCCCCACGACTGACCGCACCGAACGGGACGCCGAGTGGCTGGAAACCGTGGCGGAATCGCTGGATCGCGGCCGTCGCGGCTTGCTCTCGAAGCAGAAGGCCGATGGCCACTGGGTCGGCGAACTCGAAGGCGACACCATCCTCGAAAGCGAGTTCGTGCTGCTCCTCGCCTTTCTCGGCAAGACGAGCGATGCCCGCATCCGACCGCTTGCGAACTACCTCCTCGAACATCAGCAAGCCGACGGCGGCTGGGGCAACTACCCCGGCGGCCCCAGCGAAATCAGCACCACGGTGAAGGCCTACTTCGCTCTCAAGATCGCGGGACACACCGCGGACGAGCCCTGCATGCAGCGAGCCGCGGCATGTGTCCATGCCCTCGGCGGTGCGGAAGCGACGAACTCCTTCACGCGATTCTACCTCGCCCTGCTCGGCCAACTCCCCTACAGCGTGTGCGCCACGGTCCCCGCGGAACTGATGCTGCTGCCGCGCTGGTTCCCGTTCAACATCTACGCGATGAGCGCCTGGAGCCGCACGATCTTCGTGCCGCTGTCCGTCGTCGATGCCTACAAGCCCGTGACGACCCTGCCGGACTCAATGCACATCCGCGAACTCTTCCTGCAACCGCCCGAGACGCCTCGCTGGCCCGCAAAGCCAACGAAGTCGTGGTGTTCCTGGACGAACCTGTTCCTCGGCCTCGACTGGGCGATGAAGGCCTGCGAACGAACTGGCTTCCTGCCGCTGCGGCGCCTCGCGGTGAAGAAAGCCGTGGCCTGGATCCGCGAACGCTACTCGGAAAGCGACGGCCTCGGCGCCATCTTCCCGCCGATGATCTACACCTGCGTGGTGTTGAAGTGCCTGGGGGTGCCGGAAAGCGATCCCGAGTTTCAATGGGCGATGAAGCAACTGGAAGACCTTCAGATTCCCGAAGGGGACACGCTGCGACTTCAACCCTGCGTCTCGCCCGTGTGGGACACGGCCCTGAGTGTGATCGGTGTCACGGATGCAGGCCTGCCGGGCGAATCCGCAAAGAGCGGCAAGGCGATCGACTGGCTGCTGCAGCGTGAGGTTCGCTTCGCGGGCGACTGGAGCAAAACCGTCCACGGCGTCGAGCCGGGCGGCTGGGTCTTCGAGTACCGCAACGCCTTCTACCCGGATACCGACGACACCTCCATGGTGCTGATCGCCCTCGCTCGCACGGGCCGGTATCTCACGAGCGAAGCCCAACCGGCAGTCCATCGAGCCCTGAACTGGCTGATGGCGATGCAAAACAGCGATGGCGGCTGGGCCGCGTTCGATCGCAACATCCATAACGAAGTGCTCACGAAGGTCCCCTTCGCGGATCACAACGCAATGCTCGACCCGAGCTGCCCGGACATCACCGCTCGCGTGCTCGAATCCTTGAGCCACTACGGCGTCCGCGGCGGTCAACCCTTCGTGGACCGGGCGATCGATTTCATCGTGCAGCGACAGGAACCCAACGGCTCCTGGTTCGGCCGCTGGGGCGTCAACTACATCTACGGCACCTGGCAGGTGCTCGTCGGCCTGGAATCCGTGGGCTGCGACATGAGCGCCCCGCGGATCCGTCGGGCCGTCCGCTGGCTCAAAGATGTGCAGAACGCCGACGGCGGCTGGGGCGAAAGCTGCAAGAGCTACGACGACCCGAACGCCGCCGGCCAAGGCGAATCGACCGCGAGTCAAACCGCGTGGGCCCTCCTCGGCTTGATCGCCGCGGGCGACACGGACACGCTCGAGGTGCAGGCCGGCATCGAATTCCTCGTCGGCACGCAACTCGCCGACGGCACCTGGACCGAAGAGCCCTTCACCGGCACCGGCTTTCCCCGCGTCTTCTATCTCAAGTACCACATGTACCCGGTCTACTTCCCGCTCATGGCGATGGGCCGTTACGGGAAAGTTGTCAACGATCAGTTGTCGGGACTCAGTCAGAAACGACTACGACTCGATACTGGTCACACGATGAACGCCCCCAAGGCTTCGTCACATTCTGCTTTCACTGAAGATTGATCACTGACAACTAACAACAGATAACTCAGGAGATCCTTATGCGATTCCCACTCAGCCTGACCACTGACATGGCAGGCTACATGATCAAGAACAAGATCCGACGCCGTACGCGATTCCCGCTCGTGCTCATGCTGGAACCGTTGCATGCATGCAACCTCACCTGCACCGGCTGCGGGCGAATTCGCGAGTACGAGAGCACCATCAAGCAGAAGCTCAGCGTCGAGCAGTGCCTGGAATCCGTGGACGAGGCCGGTGCGCCAATCGTCAGCATCTGCGGCGGCGAACCGCTGATCTATCCACAAATCGGCGAGCTCGTGAAGGGCATCCTCAAGCGCCGCAAGCATATCTATCTGTGTACGAACGGAATGTTTATCGAGAAGAAGCTCGACCAGTTCCGGCCCACCTCGCGGTTCTTCTTCAACGTCCACCTCGATGGCATGAAGGAGTCGCACGACAAGGCCGTGGAGCGAGAAGGCGTCTTTGAAGCGGCCATCGAGGGAATCAAGGCCGCGAAGAAGGCGGGCTTCCTCGTCTGCACCAACACGACCGTGTTCAAGGAAACGAACATGGCCGAGATCGACGAACTTTACGCCTACCTCACGAGCCTCGGCGTGGATGGCTTCATGCTCTCGCCTGGCTATGGCTACGCGGCGGTGTGCAGCACCAACCCCGATGGGGCTGCAGAGATCTTCCTCACGCGAAAGCAGATCATGGAGAAATTCAACGAGGCGGAAGGGCTCTTCAAGAAGTACAAGCTCAACACCTCGCCGGTGTACAAGGAATTCCTTCAGGGCAAACGCGAACTCACCTGTGCCGCGTGGGCGAGCCCGACTCGCAACGTGAAGGGCTGGAAGGGGCCGTGTTACCTGATCACGGACACCCACCATGAGAACTTCGAGGGCCTCATCAACGACACCGACTGGAGCCAGTTCGGGTACGGCAAGGACCCGCGCTGCGAGCACTGCATGATGCACAGCGGCTACGAGGTCGCGGCCGCCCTCGGGGTCAACCGCAAGATCGGCGATACCTGGAAGATGCTGATGTGGCAACTCTCGTGACGACGCTGGTGCTGTTCGCGCTGGAACGCGAAGCGAAGCCATTCCGGAAGCGAGCACAAGGCCGGAAAGACCTGCGAATCGCCGTGACCGGTGTCGGGAGGAAAGCGGTGGAGCGATCGCTACACCGCTTGCTTCGCGAGATTAAGCCCACAAGCGCGATCATGGCCGGCTTCTGCGGCGCACTGCGATCCGGGCTTGCCATTGGCAACGTGCTGGTGCCGACGACCATCGTCGACGACAGCGGATCGACGTGGCCCTGCGACGTTGAAGCGACGGAGCCACTTCGACTGCTCACCATGGATCGCATGATCAGCGAGCCCATGGAAAAGCAGCGTCTCGGCGAGCAACACGCCGCTGCGATCGTGGACATGGAGAGCGCCACAGCCGCGCGAGTCTGCGCGGAGTTCGGCGTGCCCTTCGCCGCGATACGAGCCGTGTCGGATGAAGTCGACACACGGCTCTCGCCGGAGCTACTCACACTGCTCGACGGCGGCCGAGTGTCGCTCGCGGGTGTGGTCGCCGCGATCCTCAGACGCCCCACGATTCTGCAAGAGTTGCTACGTCTCGGTCGGGACACGAACCGTGCCGCCAACCGTCTCGCAGACGAGATTTGCAACCACCTGGCGAGCTAGGGACGTGTGGACTGCGCCCGCTGGACCGGGCGAGGTGCGGAGTCGGGATAACCTGTCTTCGTGGAGGTATCCCCGATGGCCAAGCCACGCAAGTTCTGTCTCGAGCACAAAACCAAGATCGCATTCGTCACGCTGTGTAGCGATCGAATGGTGGCGGAACTGTGCCTACAACAACGAGTCTCAAAGGGTGCGGTCTAATCCGCCTTTCACCCGGCCATCTGTATTGAGATTTCCCGTTCGCGGCCGGGAGATCGCAATTCCATGTCCGTAATAGACTTGAATGTATGTTGGATGTTGAATGATAGGCCTCTTTTCGCCACCAGCATGCTTCAGAGGCCGTTTTTGTCATCCTGGGATCGGAAAAGCTTGAAAACCCGCCGCGGGATCGCTTTTAAGCCGCCAGCTTGGGATCCTTGAGCATCCGTTCCACCTTCGCGGTGCGGAGAGCCTGGCATAATCGCCGTTGCTGGGGATACTCCCGTCCACAACAGGTCCGGCTATAACGCAATTGAACAAGCCCATGAGGAATGATCCTCATGGGCTTGTTCAGTCAATTGTCTTCAACTCACATTTAGTCGCGCGGGCGCGTTGAATCGAGAGGACGGTTGCTCGGAACCGTGTCGGGTGTCGTCCGGTTCGGAGTCGTCGTGCTCGGTGTGTTGCGATCAGGAGTGATGACGCCCGGGGTTCGGTTCGGGATGGAAGAGCCTGGCGTCGTGCGGTCGGGATTGGTGGTTCCCGGTGTAATCGCTTCCGGAGTGTTGCGAATCGGCTGATTCTGGGGAATCGTGTTGCCCGGCTGGTTCAGGTCGTTGTTAGGAGTCACGCCATTCGTGCTGGGCTGGCCGCCATTGGCTTCGACAACCGAGACGCCAATCATGTTGTCTCGAACGGCCACGGTGCGAGTGTGGCGTTGGCCCTGTGCGTCGACGAGGATCACGCTGAGCGTTCCTCCCTTGCGATTCGTTTCTTGAACGGCTCGTTGAAGCTGGTCGAAGGACCAAACCTTCTTGCCGTCGACGCTTTCGATGGTGGCGCCGGACTGAATGCCAGCCGTTGCCGCGGGCCCCTGGGGAGTTACCTCCACGACGCGGAGGCCTTGCTCGCTGTTGGGTGTATAGCTGGAGCTTCGCGTGTTGGGGTCCGAAGGCATCGCCATCGCGGACATGGGTGCATTCGAGTTGCAGGGATCGCAGGATCCGCAACCACCCGTCACTATGCTGCCTGTGCTGCTCATCATGACGGCTGGCGTGGAAGAGTAACCCGTGGAATGGCTGGGTGACCAGGAATACCCGTTTGTGGTGTATCCACTGGAGGTGTTCGATTGCGAGTAATTGCTACCGAAGTATCCTCCGCCGAGGCCGAGGCCAACGCCTGGGTAGGCCCGTCCATAGCCCCCGTTGCCGAAGCCGCCGCCGTAGCCCATGCCTGGGTAGGCCCGTCCGTAGCCTCCGAAGCCGCCGCCGAAGCCGCCGCCGAAGCCTCCGCCCACTCCCACGCCCACTCCGACACCGCGGAAGCCGCCGCGTCCTCGATTTTGTGCCGACGCGGTCTCGCTGACGACCAGTGCCACGCTACAAGCCACAAGGCCCAGAACGGCCATCCGTCGCGATGTGATCATTCCTCGTCGCATGTGAGATACTCCTGATGGAACTTCAACAATGCCTCACCCTGTGTGAGTCGTTCCACCAGACAAGCAGTTCTCACGCCAGAAACCTGGAAATACTCCAATCAGCCGATTCTCGGGGTCAAAGCTTCTTGATCCCTCTAAACTTGTGGCAGTTCCTTCTCTCCGGGGCATGATCTTGTTGGAGAGTGTCCAACTATTCCAGCCGGAGGAGCAGGTCGCCGCCCTCAACTTGCGTGCCAGGCCGCACGACTACCTCCGCGATCTTGCCTGCGGCGTCGGCGTAGAGAGTCGTCTCCATCTTCATCGCTTCGAGCGTCGCAAGCTTCTGGCCCTTGGCGATCTCCTCGCCCGCGCCCACCATCACCGCGACCACGGCCCCCGGCATTGGTGCGGCCACGTGCTTCGCGTTGCCCGCCTCCGCCTTGGGGCGAGCCGCGACGGCGCCGACCGCAAGCTTCTTGTCCGTCACCACCATCTCGCGCGGCTGGCCGTTGAGTTCAAAGTAGACGCGACGCTTGCCGTCGTCGTGGGCGTCACCAGTCGTCAGGTACTTGATGATCAGCGTCTTGCCTGGTTCGATGTCGACGCTGACTTCCTCGCCTTTCTCCATGCCGTAGAAGAACACCGTGGTCGGAAGCACGCTCAGGTCGGAGTATTGCGCCTCGGAGCGTGCGTAGTCCAGGTAGACCTTCGGATAGAGCAGGTAGCTCACAACGTCCTGATCGTTCACTGCCCGGCCCAGCTTCTTCTCAAGCTCGGCACGGGCCAGCGAGAAGTCCGCGGGCGGCAGCGTCGCACCGGGGCGATCGGTCAACGGATTGCGGCCGCGGAGGATGCGAGTTTGCAGTTCCTTGGGGAAGCCGCCCGGCGGCTGGCCGAGCTTGCCCTCGAAGAACTCGACGACCGACTCGGGGAATGCGATCTCACGCTTCGGGTCGGTCACTTCCGCCGGTGTGAGGTTGTTGGCGATCATGAACAGGGCCATGTCGCCCACGACCTTCGACGTCGGCGTCACCTTCACGATGTCGCCGAAGAGTTTGTTGACCTGGGCATACATTCGGCCTACATCCGCCCAGCGATCGCCAACGCCAAGGGACTTCGCCTGTTGGTAGAGATTCGTGTATTGCCCGCCCGGCATCTCATGCAGATAGACCTCGGCCGAGCTCGAAAGCTGGCCCGTCTCGAAGGCGTAGTAGTTCTTTCGCACGGCCTCCCAGTACAACGCCGTCTCTTGCAGCGAATCGAAGTCGAGCCCCGTGTCGCGGTCGCTGAAGCGCATGGCCTCGACGAGAGCGTTCAGGCTGGGCTGGGCCGTGATGCCGGCCAGTGGAGCGAAAGCACAATCGACGATGTCGACACCTTCCTCCGCCGCCATCAGGTACGACGCAATCTGCCCGCCCGGGCAATCGTGCGTGTGGAAGTGGATCGGCAGGCCGACTTCCTGACGAAGGGCCTTCACCAGCGTCTTCGCGGCGTAAGGCTTGAGCAGGCCCGCCATGTCCTTGATCGCGAGCATGTGGGCGCCGGCCTTCTCCAGTTCCTTCGCCAGGTCCACGAAATACTTCAGGGAGTACTTGCTTCGCTTGCTATCGAGGATGTCTCCGGTGTAGCACACCGCGGCCTCGGCAATGCCCTTGGTCTTGCGGACCGCGTCGATCGCCAGGCGGAGGTTCGGCAGCCAGTTGTTCGCGTCGAAGATGCGGAAGATGTCCATCCCCGCATCCGCGGACTCCTTCACAAAAGCGTACACGACGTTGTCCGGATAGTTCGTGTAGCCGACGGCACTGGCAGCACGCAGCAGCATCTGGAACAGGATGTTCGGCACCCGCTCGCGAAGCTGGGCAAGCCGATCCCACGGGGACTCCTTGAGGAAACGCATTGAGGTGTCGAATGTCGCTCCGCCCCACATTTCCAGGGAGAACATCCCCGCGTGGGCCTGGGCGTACCGCGGTGCGATCGCGGTCATGTCATGCGTCCGCATCCGCGTCGCCAAGAGCGACTGATGGGCGTCGCGCATTGTCGTGTCCGTCACGAGCAGGCGTTTCTGCTCGCGGACCCACTTCGCGAACTTCTCGGGGCCCATCGACTTCAAGATGTCGCGGGTGCCCTGAGGGATCGTCGTTGCAGTCGCCGCGCTCCGCTGAGAAGTCTCCGCGTCGCGGCTAAGCGAAATCAGCTTCTCCTTGTCTCCCCCTCTCCTTGTCTCCTTGTCTTTGACTTCCGGGTGCCCGTTAACGATCACCTCGGCGATGTACGAGAGCAGCTTCGTCGCGCGGTCCTTGCGGGTTGGCAGGTCGAAGAGGCTGGGCGTTTCGTCCAGGAATCGCGTGGTGACGTTCCCCGCGAGGAACTCAGGATGCGTGATGAGGTTCACGAGGAAGGGGATGTTCGTCTTCACGCCGCGGACACGGAACTCCTGAAGGCAGCGTTCCATCCGCCGGGCCGCGTCAGGGAAGTTGAGGCCGCTGGCGGTGACCTTCACCAGCAGGGAATCGTAGAAGGGCGTGATGACCGCTCCCGCGTTTGCAGTGCCGGCATCGAGCCGCACGCCCGGGCCGCCGGACGAGCGGTACGCGGTGAGTCGGCCGTAGTCCGGCACGAAGCCGTTGGCGGGGTCTTCGGTTGTCACCCGGCACTGGATCGCGAAGCCGCGAGACGTGATCGTGGCCTGCTTCAGGCCGATCTCGGGTGAATCGAGCGTCGAGCCCTGGGCCACGAGAATCTGCGACTTCACGAGGTCGTACCCCGTGATCACTTCGGTGACGGTGTGTTCGACCTGGATGCGCGGATTCACTTCGATGAAGAAGAACTTCCTGGAATCGGTGTCGTAGAGGAACTCGACTGTGCTGGCGTTGTCGATGCCGACCGCGTTGCCCACGGCGACCGCGGCTTCGAGGATCGCCTGACGGACCGTGTCATCGAGGTTCGGGGCCGGGGCGAGTTCGACGACCTTCTGATGCCGTCGCTGGATGGAGCAGTCGCGTTCAAAGAGATGCACGAGGCCGCCGTGACGATCGCCGAGGAGTTGCACTTCGATGTGCTTGGCTTTCTGCACGAACTTCTCGAGGAAGACGTCCGGCACGCCGAACGCGGCTCCGGCTTCGCGACGGGCGGAGTCAAGCGAGTCCGAGAGCTTGGCCTCCTCGTGGACGACGCGCATGCCACGGCCGCCGCCGCCCATGCTGGCCTTCACGATCACGGGATAGCCGAGTTTCGCCGCCAACAGCTTGGCCTCGTCGTTGGAAGTGATCGGCTTGTCGCTGCCGGAAAGGACGGGAACGCCAGCCTTGTGAGCGATGGCGCGGGCCGAGACCTTGTCCCCCAGGTTGCGGAGGATCTCGACGCGGGGGCCGACGAAGGTGATTCCGGCGTCCGCACAGGCCTGGGCGAAGTCCGCATTTTCGGAGAGGAAGCCGTACCCCGGGTGGATAGCGTCGACGCCGATGTTCTTGGCAAGACGGACGATGTTGGGGATGTCCAGATAGGCGCGGATGGGTTCGCCGGGCTTGCCGACGCGGTAGGCTTCGTCCGCCTTGAAGCGGTGAAGGGCGAAGCGATCCTCGTTGGAGTAAATCGCGACGGTGCGGATGCCAAGCTCGTGGGCCGAGCGAAAGACGCGGATGGCGATCTCGCTGCGATTGGCGACGAGGAGCTTCTTGAAGCGAGTGGGAGTGGGAGCAGGCATGACCAGTGCAGCCTCGTGTTTCGTGGACTATTCGGGAGGATACGAAACCGGACGAAGACGCAAAGAAGGGAGTAACGGATTGTGGTTGGGAGTTCCCGACCGTGGCTGATAGACTTGCTTCTTCC
>Ga0105046_10003886_pt1 | contig 23749 bp, 24 predicted proteins | sample MAT03_FD_78385 | JGI IMG/M metagenome (GOLD analysis project Ga0105046, IMG submission 78385) | Freshwater microbial communities from Lake Fryxell liftoff mats and glacier meltwater in Antarctica - MAT-03 (megahit assembly) | ecosystem: Environmental > Aquatic > Freshwater > Ice > Liftoff...
CCGATCTGGGTCACAAAGATGGTGAACCACAGCAACAGACCGAGGCCGATGAAAAACAAAATGCCGACCTTGATCTCGCTGTTCACGAAACGACTCCGGTCGGCATGGGCGCGGATGGTAGGACGATATCAGCTTTGGCAACGATTGATAACTTGAGCCAGCCGGCGGTACCAGAGGTCATTTCCCATACCCTTCGGTCAACGGTCCCTTGGTCGACCCGGTCAACATCTGCTGCAGCACCGGGTGCGGGTTGGCACGGATCTGGTCCTTGGTGCCGACTGCGATCAGGCGGCCCTTGTACAGCATCGCGATGCGGTCGGCGATCATGAAGGCGGCACCCAGGTCATGGGTGATGACGATCGAGGTCACGCCCATGGTGCGTTGGATCTCAAGCGTCAGTTCGTTGACGCCATTCACCGTCACCGGATCCAGCCCGGTGGTCGGCTCATCATAGAGGATGATCTCCGGCTTCTGCACGATCGCGCGGGCGATGCCGACACGCTTGCGCATACCGCCGGACAAACTCGCGGGCTTAAGATGAAGGATCTCCTCCGCCGGCAGGAACACCGCTTTGAGCGCGGCGATCACGCGTGTACGCACCTGGTCGAGCGGCAGGCGATCGACCTCGATCAGCGGCAGACCGACGTTCTCCAGCACGGTCAGCGAGTTCAGCAGCGCGGCCATCTGGAACACCACACCAAGTCGTCGGCGGTAATGTTCGAGCTGTTCCGCCGTAGCGAGATTCAGGTCCAGTTCGCCGACCTTCACCGTACCTGCGTCGGCCACCAGGAAGCCCAGAAGGTGACGGATCAACGTCGTCTTGCCCGAACCGGAACCACCCAGGATGACCAGGGTTTCGCCCTTGTAGATGTCCAGGTCGATGCCGCGCAGGATGTGCCGCGAACCAAAACTCTTGTTCAGGTCGCGGATGCGCATCAGGACCTGTTTGCCCTCCGGCACCGGATCCAGCGGGCAGCCGCGTTCCATCTCCTGACGCGTCCAGCTCTGATTGTCGGTGGTGCCGGTCATTCAGAACACCCGCTTCATCGCGAGCTGCACGAAGGTGGTGAGGAACAGGTCCATCAGCAGGACGAAGATCACGCTGAGCACCACGGTACGGGTGGTCGATTTGCCCACACCCTCAGCGCCGTCACTGGTGTGCAGCCCCTGATCGCAGGCGATTGAGCCGATCAGGCAGGCAAAGAACACCGACTTGATCAGACCACCGATGACGTCGCTGTAGGCCAGGAACTGGCTATCGGTCGCCGACTCGAAGAAGGAAGACACCGTAATTCCGAACGTCGCGCTAGAGATCAGCGCACCACCAAGGATGCCGACAAAATCAGCGATCAGCGTCAGGATCGGCATGGCGATGATCAGTGCCAGGATACGCGGCATCACCAGGTAACGAACCGGATCGATCGACATCGAACGTAGCGCATCGACCTCTTCGTTCACCGTCATGGTGCCGAGTTCGGCAGCCATCGCGGAACCGACGCGAGCAAGGATGATCACCGCCGCCCAGATCGGACCGAGCTCACGACAGAACGTGACGCTGATCAGACCACCCAGCGTGTTCAGCGCACCGTAGTCCTCCAGGGTCGCGCCCATCTGCACGGCCATGATCATGCCGGTCAGACCAGAGATCAGCGACAGCACCACAAGCGAACCAAAACCGACGAACTCGACCTGCTTAAGGATCATCGGGAACGCACGACCGGCCTGCGAAACGTAGCCCATCGCTTGGTAGAACAGCAGACAGGCACGGCCAGCGACCTGCGCCCGATCCAGAATGCCTCTGCCGGTGTTGCTGACTACCCGCACACCGGCGTCTTTGGCAAAACCGGCGAAGGTGGTGGTGCGGCTGACCTCCAATGCCTTGTGCTGTTCGGGTGTCATGGGCGACTCCCTGGCAGACGCAGGCCAAGCATGGCGAGCGCGATCAGCGTCTTAGCGTCACACAATTCGCCCGTGCAGATGAGCGTCTGCAACCGTTCGAAGCCGACGATCTCACGCGCGACCAGTTCGCCGTGCTCAGGTGCCGCAGGTACTTCGCTCAGACCTTCGGCGCGGTAGAGGATCATCTCTTCATCGCTGACGCCGACGGCGGGGAAGAAGCGGCTGACTTCGCTGATGCGAGCGGCGGTATAGCCCGCCTCTTCGCGCAGTTCGCGCGCAGCGGTCACCTCGGGGGCTTCACCAACCACTCGCGTACCGGCGGGGATTTCCAGCGTCCAACGACGAATCGGATAGCGGTACTGACGCACCAGCACCAACGAGCGGGGATCCGGCTGGGCCAACAGGGCCACCGCGCCTGGATGGTGAATCACCGGCCGCACCACCGGACCATCGCTGGTGGCAAAGGTTTCACGCATCAGATCGAAGCGATCAGAGCGGAAGAGTGGTTCAGCAGAAACGAAGGTGGCCTCGGGCACGGGGCGGTTTCTAGCGGACGCCGGGCGGCTAGGGAAGTCCGGACCCTTGCATCCCCCGCTTGAGCCAGAACCTGTGCCGCCTTCGCCGCGTTTCCCCTCGCTGCGGCAGCGGTTCCGGAGCCCCTATGCGCGTCAGCCTCGGTTGGATCAAACGTATCCTCGGTCAATCGGACCTCGGCATCAGTGTCGCTGATCTCCAGGCCAAGCTGACGCTGCACCTCGCCGAGTTCGAAGCCGATGTCGAGCGCTCCGGTCCCAACCTGGATGGCGTGGTGGTGGGCAAGATCCTGACCTGCATCCAGCATCCGGGCGCCGACCGCCTGCGTTGCACCACCGTCGACATCGGCACTGGCACCCCGGTGGCTGTGGTTTGTGGTGCGCCCAACGTCGCCGTCGGTCAGACCGTCGCGGTCGCCACCATTGGCACCAAGCTGACGATGCCGCCGAAGCCTGAAGACAAAGAGGGCAAACCGACGGTCATCACCATCAAGGCATCGAAGCTGCGCGGCGAACCGAGCGAAGGTATGATCTGCGCCGAGGACGAACTCGGGCTCGGCACGTCCCACGACGGCATCATGGTGCTGAAGGATGAACTGAAGGCCGGCATGCCGCTGAGCGATGCGCTCGGCATCGGCGACACTGTGCTGCTGATTGAGAACCATGCGATCACCCACCGCCCGGATCTCTGGGGCCAATGGGGCTGGGCGCGCGAGGTCGCGGCGATCCTCGGTCTGCCGCCGCCGGCGGTGCCCGACACGTCATGGCAAGCGCAGGGCAGCGACTGGTCGGTCGAATTGAAGAGCGACGGCTGCACCACCTACTGCGGCGCGGTAGTCGATGGCGTCGCCAACACCCCCTCACCGAAATGGATGCAAGACCTGCTGAATGGCATGAACGTCCGTCCGCTCGGCCTGCTCGTCGACGTGACCAACTTCGTGATGCTCGAACTCGGCGAGCCGATGCATGCCTTCGATCGTCGTGAGATCGCCGGCAACCGCGTGGTCGTGCGCGACGCCGCCGATGGCGAAGCCTTCACTACGCTTGATGGCAAGACGCACAAACTCACCACCGCCGATGTGGTGATCGCTGATGATAAACGCCCCCTCGCCCTCGCCGGCATCATGGGCGGCCAGGGCAGCATGGTGCGCGACGACACGCGCACGATCGCGCTGGAAGCCGCGACCTTCCTGCCGGCGCGCATCCGCCGCACGCGTCAGCGCGTCGGCATCGCCACCGACAGTTCGGCGCGTTTCGAGAAGGGCCTTTATCCCGAGTTGGCGCCCGCGGCCATCACCCGAGCCATCGCGTTGCTGAAAGACCTCTGCCCGACCGCCACGGTCACCCATCGTTTCAGCGCGGGAACACTGAGCGCCGGGGCTAAGCAGGTGATCTTGCCCGCCGGCGACCTCACCCGTCTGACCAGCCTGACGCTCAGCACGGCGCAGCAGAGCGATCTGCTCGGCCGCCTCGGCTTCACCACCAATGGCGATCAAGTCACCATCCCCTGGTGGCGCCGCAAGGACGTCGGCTCTGCTGCCGATCTCGTCGAAGAAATTGCGCGTCTGCATGGCTACCACCACGTCCAGCCACAGACGCCACGTCTGCCCGCCGCCGCACCAGCGGTGAACGTGCTACGTCAGGCCGAACACCGCGCCCGTCGCGTGTTGTCTGCCAGCGGTTGGGATGAAGTCGCGACCTACGCCTTTACCTCCGAAGCCTGGGCGGAAGCCCTCGGTTGGAGCGACGGCCTCATCCGCCTCGCCCATCCGCTCTCTAGTGAACAGACGGTGATGCGTCAGAGCATGCTGCCGACGCTCATCGAAGCGTTGGCGCGCAATCGCAAACACGTGGAAACCGCCGCGCTTTACGAAGTCGGAAAACGCTATGGCATTGGCTGCGGTCGTGGCGATGCCGCCCATGAACGCGTAGTCGTCACCGGCGTGTGCGCGGTGGAAGGCGAAGATTCGCCGTTCTTTGCCGCCCGCGACGCCGCGCTCGCCATGCTGCGTGGACTCGGCTACCAGCCGCGTTTCGTCGCGTGCAAGGATGCCGATGCAGAAGTGTCCGGAGGGCGCGCGGTCGATCTCTTCATCAACAAACTGCACGTCGGCGTCGCGGGCGAAGTGCCCAAGGCGCTACGCGACCGCGCCGCCTGCCCAGGCAATGTCGGCATGTTCCGCGTCGAACTGGAACAACTCGTTGCCGCCCTCGGCGCGGCGAAGCCAGTACCGCACGTCGCCCCCAGCCGCTTCCCGCTGGTCGAACGCCAGTTCACCTTCGATTGCCCGGAAGAATTACCGTACGGCGATCTCGAATTACCGATGCGCCAGGCTGCTGGCGAACTGTTTGCCGGAGCAGCCTTGGATTCGATTTATCGTGGGGATAAACTTGGTGCTGGCCGCAAGGCGGTGAGCCTGCGCATCTTTCTGCAGGCGCAGGATCGCACGTTGGAAGAGAAAGATCTCCAGAACGTCCACGGCCGCATCATCACGTCGGTGGAGAAACGTACGCCGGCCAAGCTGAAGGTGTAAGGACATCCTGAGGGCGACTGCCTTTATGCGCAGCCGCAATCGTTCGTGCCGCAGCCCTTCTTCTCCGATGGCGCTGGTTCGATCTCTTCCACCTGTGAATTGAGCTTCAAACCCCAACGCGTCGCTGCGTCCTGCCAATACTCCGGCGCAGTGCCCATGGTGGTTAGGTAGTTGCCCACCATCACCGCATTGGCGCCGACGGCGAAGACTTCATGCAGGCGATCGCCGAGGGTGATCTCTTTGCCGCCGGCGGCCATGATGTTCCGGTCGGGCAGGAAGTAGCGCAGCATCGCCAACGTGGTGAGCGCCTCGTCGGGATCGACCGGCGGGCGATCGCCGAGTTTGGTGCCCTTGATCGGATTCAGGAAGTTGATCGGGATCATGTTCGGTTCGATGAAGCGCAGTTGCTCCGCGAACTCGACGCGTTGATCTTTGTTTTCACCCATGCCAATGATGCCGCCCGAACACAGGCCCATGCCGGACTTCTTGATGTAGTTGATGGTCTGCAGGCGCTCCTCGAACGAGTGCGTGGTGCAGATGTTGTCAAAGAAGCTGCGCGCGGTCTCCAGGTTGTGGCCGTACACCGCCGCACCCGCTTGCTTCAGACGATCAGCGCAGTTTTGGTTTTCCAGGATGCCCAGGTTGACGTCAGCGCGGACCTTGCCGTTCTGCGAGAACTTCTCGACCGCCTCGCACACCATGTCGAGCTGCGAGCCTTCTTTGACGCCCCACCACGCCGCGACCAAGCCCAGCGCCGTAGCGCCGTTGGCCTTGGCGCTGTCGGTAGCGATGACGATGTCCTCATCGGGCAGCCATTTGTGCTTCTGATAATCGGTCGACGCCTGACCTGAGGCCTGCGCGCAGTAGGAGCAGTTCTCGGAACAGTTGCCCGCCTTCACATTGAGGATCGAGCAGCACTTCACCTTGGGTCCAAGGAAGTGGCTGCGGATCTTGCGCGCACCAGCGAAGAGCGCCGCCTGCGCCGCGCTGCCAGCTTCGATGTCGAGCAACTCGCGCGCTTGGGCTGCGGTCAACTCGGCACCGGCGATGACCTCATCGGCGAGTTTAGCGATGGCGACCGGATCGGTGGCAAGGCTGGTGGCAAGGCTGGGCAGGGTCGTGGACATGGGTGGAGAGATTGCCACCTGTCCGGAAGTCCGGAAGTCCGGAAGTCCGGAAGTCTTTGATCGGCGGACACCAGGTTCAATCGACCCAGATCCGTGCTTGCCCAGCATTCCCAGGCATTACTCTGAGTAATACCTGAAGGAGGACATATGCCGCAATTGACCAGCAAAAGCCAGGTGACCGTCCCCAAGTCGATCCGAGAACAGCTAGGCGTTGAGCCCGGCGAATCGGTGGAGTTCGTCATCGTCGGCGATCATGTCGAAGTCCGCTCGGCGGCCCGCCCGAGTGCTTTCGAAGCCGGCTGCCATCTTTTCGGTCATTGGGATTCCGGCACCTCCGACACCAGCACCAACCGCAAACAACTCCTGCGCGAACACCTCGATGAAAAACACGCGCGCCGTCATCGTTGATAGCGGAGCGTTTTACGCGCTTTTTGATCGCCATGATGACCATCACAAGGCAAGTCTGGCGTGGATCACCGCGTCCAAGCAGCGGACATTGCTGACCAACGTCTGCGTGTTGACCGAGGTGACCTACCTACTCCATCGCCGTGGATTAGGTGAGGCTGTGGATCCATTTTTAGAGTGGACCTCCAACAGCTTGATGGTCGACCGCGACACGGTCGACGACCTGCTCAGGATCCGAGCGATCATGGCCCAATACGCTGATCTGCCGGCGGATTTCACGGATGCCAGCCTGGTGGCCCTGGCCGAGCGAGTCTCGTGCTTCACCGTCGCCAGTGTCGATCGCGATTTCACCATCTATCGCGGGGCTTGTCGGCGGAGTTTCACTAATCTGATCAAACGTACCTGAGGAGTGGGCCGGAGGTCGCTGAAGGACGCTGAAGAACTTCCGGACTTCCGGACTTCCGGACCTTGGCAATACTCCGCCCCATGCCGGTCATTCACCCCATCAACGGCGTCACGCCCCAGCGCCCGGCGTTCCTAGCCGAGAACGCTACGCTGATCGGCGACGTGCGTTTCGGGCCTGACTGTTCCGTGTGGTTCGGCGCGGTGCTGCGCGGCGACATCAATCCGGTGATCCTGGGAGCGCGCTGCAACGTGCAGGATACCTGCGTGCTGCATGTCAGCCGCAAGTTGGGCTGCGTGTTGCACGATGAGGTCAGCATGGGTCATGGCGCCATCGCTCATGCGTGCACGGTGGGCAAAGGCTCGTTGCTGGGCATGGGGTCGCGCGTGCTCGACGGGGTGGTGCTCGGCGATGGGGTGCTGGTTGCGGCAGGCTGCGTGGTGCCGGAAGGCATGCAGGTTCCCGATCATCACCTCGTCGCTGGTGTACCTGGGAAGGTGATCAAACCGTTGGGTCCGGAAATCCGCGCGCGCATCGGTCGCATTGCTGGTGACTACGTCGCCTATCAACAACTTTATCCGCAGATCCTGGCGGCGGCAGTCGCGGAGTGATGGTGGTACGCAGCGCATTGCTGATCCTGCTGGTCGTCGCTGTCGCCACGGCAGCGGAACCCTGGACATTGCAGCTCGCCGCTGCGGATCCGCTGGTGCGCCACGGCATGATCTGGCGCTGCCGCATCATCGGCGACATCCCCAGCACGCGTTTTACCGATGGCCCGTTCGTGGCGCAGGTGTCGCTCACCCAGGGCAGCAACACGCTCGCGTCGCAGGATTTTCCGCTCGCGCGCCTCGGACAATTAATCGGTGGGATCGACGTGGTGTTGGTGCCCACCCAGCCGCAGGACCGTGGTGCGGAAGTGGAGTTGACCATCACTGTCAGCGATCCGTCACGGCGTGATCTGCAACATGTCTCACGGCGCTTGGCAACACCACTCGGTCTGCAACGTGGCCTGGAGCAACGGCAACGCCTGCTGGCGGAACGTGGTGAGCAGAATCCGTTGCCGGCATTGTGGCTCGAACAAGCGGGCGAACTGGTGCAGGATGGGCCGTCACTCGCCACCTGTCATCAACTCATCGAGATCGCTGGCCGGCTTGATCGCTGGTTGGCCGGTGAACGTCCGCCACAGATCCTGCGTGCGCTGCGCGATCCCATTGATGGCAGCATCCAACCCTACCGACTGCACCTTCCTGGCGATGGTGCGCTCACGACGCTAGCAGTCGTGCTGGTAGAACCGGCACGACCGTTGCGCAAATGCGCCTGGCCGACCGTGCCGGCAGCGTGGCTCAGTGCCGCACGTGCTGCTGGATGCGCGGTCCTGGAAGTCTATCCCGCCGGCGATTCCGCTTGGAACGGCATCGCCCGCCAGCGGGTGTGGACGACCATTGGCGCGGCGATCTCCGCCGAACCACGACTGGTGAATGTCCCGGTGGCGCTGGTCGGCCATCGGCGAGGCGCAGAAGCCGCCGTAGCGGTGGCCGAGGATCAGCCCTTACGGTTGCGCGCACTCGGTCTGATCGATGCCCGCCTGCCGACTTCCTCGGCATTACCGGTGGAAGCACACGCCCGTTGGCAGGCCCTGCACCGTGCTGGCGAACGCCCGGCGCATTTACTGGGCACCACGGTGGTGTTGTCTGACCCAGGTGATCCGGCGACACACGCCTGGAGCGAACGTCTGACTCTGGCCGGTCGGCCGCCGGTGATTGCCGAAGGCGGTGCGACGCAGATGGACTTCTGGCAGGCACTGACGCGCGCGACCAACGCCCCACCGCGCGATTGGTTGATACTCGCGCCGACCCGCCTTGGACGATTGCACATCGAAGAACTGAGCGACTGGGGCCTCGCCGGATCGCTGAGCGAAGACGATAGCGGAATACGCACCGGTGGCATCGCCCGGCTGCGCAGCGATGCCCCTCTGCCCAAGCTCGTAGATGGAAAGCCGTACCGCGCTCCAGCTGCGGCTGCTTCGGCGCCGCGCAAACAACTCGGGCAGGCGACCGGTCCGTTGGTGGCGTACGCCGATGGTCCGTTTACGGTAGTGGTCGGCACCGGCGAAAGTGCCGCCGCCCAGGCGGAGAATCGCGCGCTGGCGCGGAACTTCGCCAGCGCCTGGGCGAACCATGCCCAAGGACGCGTACGCCTGGTCGAGGATGTCGGCTTGACCGAGGAATCGCTCCCAGGTCAGCACCTGGTGTTGATCGGCAACTCACGATCGAACCTGCTGCTCGCACGTCTGGCCACCCGCACGACCTTGCCGGTGCAGTGGGATGCACGGACCTTGACCGCTGCCGGCCTGACGTTCTTGCGCGCAGATCGTCGGACGGTCGCCCTGGCTTGGCCGCATCCGGCCCATGATGGTCGACTGCTGGTGATTCTTGATGGTCGGCCAGCCTGGACTGAGCAGGGCCTGCCGCTGGCAGGATTGCCTGACTTGCTGGTCAGCGGTCGCGATGCCGAAGATCCACCCGCCGTACTGCGCACCTTCGGCAACACCTGGCGCTGACTGCTCACCCCGCTCACGCCAGCTGCCCGGTTGTCCTACGCCGCGCCAGCACCATCATCCCGCGCCCATGCCCCCTGCATCCCGTGCGTCAGTGCTGCTGTTTGCTGTCATCGCCCTGCTGAGCTCCGGCTGTACCGGCAACACGCGCGCCGATGCTCTGCCAACGGCGGAGGAGCAGGTACTGATCGGACAGATCACCCGCGATCCTTATATGGAGATCGTCGATCTGGAGCGCAATGATCTCGATCAACTGGTGGTGACCACGCGCCAAGGATCGCAGCGCGTGCGCTACCTTCTCAAGCCGTCAAATCCCGGTGATCTGGCGCTCAACGTCCATCGCATCAACGACCGTTCAACGCTCGAAGTCTCGGAATCGGATCAGCTCGGTACGGGTCCTCAGGTCGGGCGCCACGGACGTTATCGCTGATAGGTGACAGGCTGTGGACCACGGGCTACCGGTGACAGGTGACGGGCTGCCGGTGACAGGTGACAGGTGACAGGCGACAGGTGACAGGCGATAGGCCACAGGCTACCGGTCAGATCTCCTGAGTGTCTGCCTCTTTCGCCTGCTGTAGCCTGTCGCCTGTCACCCGTCGGCAGTGGCCGTTCCCCTCACCACACGATCGCACCATCCGCCAAGCGGAAACACGGCCGGGCGAGATCCTGGCCAAGTACCAGCTTGGCCACCTCATCGAAATGTAGTTCGACACCACGGTGGGCGGTGCCACTGACTTGAACCACGGCGGTGACCTGTTGACGGGCGCGTTCCTGCTGACGTTGGATATGCCGTTCGAGCGTCGCTTCGCAGGTCGCCAAGCGGGTGCAGGCGGCAGAGAACTCCGCCAGCGCCGTGCGCATATCATTGGCCAGGGTCGGATCGCCGGTCAGGCGATGAGCGATGAGTTTGCAGTGCTCTTTGCCGGTACGCACCGTTTCGGTCAGCCGTTCGTGTTCTTCTTTGGCGGTGATGAACAAACGTTCTTCAAAGGGATTGGTGCCGACCTGGATTCGGGTGGCGAGACCATCGACATTGCCCAGTTGGTCGACGGTGACACTACCGGCGCAGATCAGATCACCCGCGAGGATCTCCTTGGCGATGATCTCGCCGATGGCCATCACCCGCGACCAGCGCAGGCTGCCACCGACCCGCAGGGTATGGCACTTCACTTCACGGTTGGAGACGTAACGCGCATCAATGTCGCCGTGGGCCTTCACCCGGTTGGTGCCCGGCAGGATGCCGCCGCGCACCACCAGCCGCCCCTGCGCTGAAATGCGCGCGTCCTCGATCACGCCCATCACCTCGATATCGCCCGCACTTTTGATCGTAAATCCGGCTTTGACGTCACCTTTGACCAGCACCGACAACTTGGTGTCGATGTTGCCATGGCGAAAATCGACATCGCCATCGACGATCAAGCGCGGCTGGACGCACAACCGACGGTTGCGATCACGATAGAAATGCCCGGCGCTGGCCGCCTCGATCTGATCGGGATGGACCACGCTCACGCGGGTGCCTTCACCCATCACCCGGGCCGGATCGAGTGGGCGTCCAGGTTTGGGTTCGAGACCGGCGCCACGCACGTCGACACCATGGACGCCGAGCGTGGGTGGCAGGATGCGTGCGAGTGGCGTGGCCTCGACCACGTCTTCGCTGCGTCCGTGGTCGTGCCAGTCGACGCGACCGTTGGTATCGACTTGGAGGTGGACTTGCTCATCGATCTGCATGTCCAGCTGTCCATCCGCACCAGCTGTCGGCGGCACACCACTGGCGATCTTCAGTCGACGCGCCTTGGCCGTCGGAATTGCCGCTTCGGCAAAGACCTCACCCGACACGCCACGGACAATGCGTTGTTCACCCAGCAAGCGATGCAGCACACCAGCAGCGATGAAGTGCCTGGGCAGCAGGTCGAACGACGCCTCGGTGGTCTTCGCATCGATCTGCACCGACACGGTGGTGAGGTCGACCTCGGCGACGCCATCGATCACCACTTTGAATGCGCCGTCGGAACTCTTGCGCAGCACGCCATCGCGCCGGGCAGTGATGGTGCCATCGTCGTTGAGTTGCACTCCGCAACCGACCCCGGCGATGATTTTGGGCGGAACCGGTTGGCCATCCACACCCGTGCCGTTGACCGGTCCACGATGGGCACAGGAGGCGACCACCTGCCCGGTCACCACCTTGGCTCCTGGTTCCAGCATCGGCGTGATCACCAGGGCCGACAGATCGCCAGGAGCACGGCCGGTGGCAATCGGTAATTCGCGCTCCGCACTGGCCGCCGTGGCGCTGGCGCGCAGGACATCGCCATCGATGCCGTATTTGAGTCCGACACTGGCCAGCAGAACGCGCGCGGTCGCCAGATCGACGTGGGTTCCCGCCGGCAAGCGCAGCTGGGCACTGAGCCGATCGGGGGCGATGGTGATCCATGGTCGGTCGAGGGACGCTGGCATCTTGGGGAAGGATACCTCAGGACCTGTCGCGAGGGAACTACCGGACCTCCTGCATGCATCTGGATCAGGCGCTCGGCGACCGGGATAAGGGCCAACCTTTCAGCCCTTTACCGGTGATATCCCGGACTGTCGCAGACACCGCGCCGGCAGCGCGGGACGGATGGACTCACCGGGTGCTCTTCCTATGGTGCGCGGCCTTGCCGAACTGCCCTTTCTTGCCGACTTCACCGCCGGTTTCGCCACCGAATTCTGGAAAACGCTCATGCGCCTGACGGCCCTCTACCTGACTTCCATCACCTGCGGCTTCTGCATGATGGCCCTTGAGATCCTTGGCGCACGCTTCATCCAGCCGATCTTCGGTTCGTCGATCGACGTGTGGGCAGCGATCATCTCGGTATTCATCCTGTCGCTGTCGATCGGCTACGTTGCCGGCGGTCGCATCGCTGACCGCTCGCACACCAACGCCGCCCTGGGCTGGGTGATCCTCGGCGCCGGGGTGTTTTTCTGCCTGACGCCGTGGTATGGTATGCCGCTGATGCTCGGCCTGGGCGAGGCGGTCCACACCGCGCGCTGGGGCGTACTGCTCGCCGCGCTGCTGCTATTCCTGCTGCCGTCGTTGATGCTCGGCATGGTCTCACCCATCCTGGTCAAGCTGGTGTTCACCGGCGCCGACAAGGTCGGCTCGACCACGGGCACGCTCTATGCCATCGGCTCCTTCGGCAACGTGCTCGGCATCCTGGTGAGCGATTACGTGCTGCTCGCCTACGTGCCGATCAACACCACCATCGTGGTGATGGGGGCGGTGTTGTGCACGCTGGGCATCGTCCATCTCGCTAAGCCGATCCATGCCACCGGTCACGTGACCGAAAAAACCGTGCCCGACAGCGACACGGGAGCAACGGCATGAAGCTGATCTTCGCCATCGCCATCGCCGTCGTCGCCATCACCTGCGGGGCGTTGTTCCAGTACAAGCCGTACCACACCTATGAGATCGGTTTCGGCGATCAGCATCCGCTCAATCACCGCGAAAGCGCCTATTCCAGCATCACCTGGATGGTCAGCGACGACGACAATTTCCAGCAGCTCAAGTTCTACGACCGCGTCGAGGGCGGCATCTGCCTGCGTCCGACGTGGGATGATCTGATCAAACTTGCAGAAAAGGAACCGACCCTCCGCCATCTGGTGCCGGATCCCGCCAGCCGACCGAAGCCGATGAAGGGTGGTCCCGACTGGCCACACCAGTGGCTGCCGGATCCCGGCACCGTCACCAACTCGGCCTACATCCGGCTATTCCCGATCGGCGTGCTGCTCAACAACGACGTCATGACCAGGGCAGGTGGCGACCTCCAGAAGGCTGATCCGAAAATCCTGGTGGTCGGTCTTGGGTCCGGCATCGGCATTGCCAATCTTGCCCATCATTTTCCGCAGGCATCGATCACCGTGGTCGATATCGACCAGGTGGTCGAAGACATGGTGCGCGACCATTATCCCCTGCTCGCCTGGTTGCTGACGCAGAAACTGGCGAACGGCGAGCCACGTCTGCGTTTCGAAGTGCGGGACGCGCGGCAATTCATCCGCTACGATGCCAAGTATGAAAAACGTCCCTATGACATGGTGCTGCTGGATGCCTACACCAGCGGATCGACCATTCCGCCGCACCTGATGACGGTCGAGTTTTTCAACGAATGCGCCGGCGTCATGAGCCCGGATGGCATCGTCTTCGCCAACGTCATTGGCAGCCTCACCGGCGGTAAACGCCTAGTGTCGGGCGGCGCGATGCGCTCCTTCCGCGCCGCCGGGCTCACCAACCTCTGGTTGTTCCCGGTGCTGCTACCAGGCGAAGGCCCCGGGCAGATGAAATCCGAACATACCCGCAACAACATCGTGGTGTGCAGCCGCAAGCCGCTTGATCCGCGGCAGAACGCCGCCGGGTGGGAACGACTTAAACAATTCGAGTCATATCCCCAACTACCGCGCGGCAGTTCAATGAGCGCGGGTTACGTCTTGGCGAACGAAACGCAGTACAACAGCGCGTTACTGCCGGCGTCGTTGATCGATGCAGCGCTCCCGGCGTTGAAAGGGCGCATGAGTGTGCAACCGAGGTCGCCAAACCAGCTCCAATATGCCCAGGTGTGGTTGAGCAAGGATCGTGAACTCATCGACCAAGTGTTCCGCGTTGCTCAAGAGGCTGTGACCAAGGGCACTCTGCTCGAACTGCCCAAGGGCTGGACCGACCGCAGTGCCGCTGTGATCATGGAACGTCGCGAGACCGACTGGGTGCTCGCTGCCCGCGATCTATTCCGTTATGTCGTGCAGGTCGCGCGTGATCCGAATTACAGTGGCGAAGCGCTGGTGGGACCGTTGGAGGCGGAACGGACGCCGGGTATGCCGGCGACCTGGACGATCAAGGATGCGCCGCTCTTTACCGACCAGATGCCGAACGCCGACATTTTAAATCACTAGCTGCGTCCCTGCGCCCGCGTCGGGTCGCCAGCGGCGATCACTGCGGCGCATCAAATCAACGCCATGAATCGACGCTCAAAATCAAACCCCGACCACGTCGGGGCATCGCGCTGCGTGCGAATGGCTTACTTCACCGTGCAGATGTCGCGGTAGAGTTCGTCGTAGTGTTTCGCCACGGTCTTCCACGACCAGTCGGCGTGCATGCCGCGTTTCATTGCGGCCTTCCACTCGTTGGGGAAGTGTTCGTAGAGGCCGAGGGCGCGGTCGAGGACGCTGGAGAAATGTCCCAGATCGATCGGGCCGAAAGTGAAGCCGTTGCCTTCGCCACTGGCGACATCGATCACGGTATCGGCCAGGCCTCCGGTGTGGCGCACCAACGGCAGCGTGCCGTAGCGCAGGCTGTAGAGCTGGGTCAGGCCACACGGTTCGGTGCGGCTTGGCATCAAGAACATATCCGAGCCGGCGATGATGCGGTGGGCGAGCGCTTCGTTGTAGCCGTACCAAGCATGCACCCATCCCGGATGGCGGGCCTGCAATTGGCTGAGTCGGTGCTCCAAGTGCACGTCGCCGGTGCCGAGCACGATAAGCTGCATACGTCCGGCAAGAATGTACGGCTCCACCGCTTCGGCGATAAGATCGATGCCCTTCTGCTCCACCAGACGGCTGACCACTGACACTAGGCAGGCGCGTTTATCCGGCACCAGGCCGACCTCATCACGTAGGCGTTCGCGACAGGTCTTCTTGCCGGCCAGCTTCTTCACGTCGAAGTTCGCCGGCAGGTGTTTGTCCTTCGCAGGATTCCAAGCGTCGCTGTCGATGCCATTAACGATGCCTCTGAGTTTGTAGCTGTGGCCACGCGTCACAGCTTCCAAACCGAAGGCGTACTCAGCGAGTTGGATCTCTTCCGCATAACGCCGGCTGACCGTGGTGATGCGATCCGCGAACACCATGCCGGCCTTAAGCAGGTTCAGGCGACCGTAGTGCTCCAGGAGCAGCGGATTGAACAGTGCCCAGTCGAGGCCGGTCAGCTTCATGTCGAAGTGCCAGAACGCGCCCTGGTAGGCGATGTTGTGGATGGTGAACACCGATCGCGTCGCAGGCAGGGTCTGATTGAAACCGCGCTCCAGCAACGCCGGGATCAGGCCGGTCTGCCAGTCGTGGCAGTGCACCACATGCGGCGTCCAGTTGAGATATCCAGGCAGCGCCAACGCACCCTTGCTGAACACCGCGAACCGTCGGGCATTGTCGTCGTAATCATTGCTCGGGCTTGGACCGTAGATCCCATCGCGGTCGAACAGTTCATTGCACGCCAGCAGGTGCACCGGCACGCCGCCGATCTCGACCGTGCCGACACCAAGACGATGGTCGACGCCACCGGCCTCGATGGTCATGGTGTGGGTGCCCCAGGTCAGGCCGAGCTTCTCCGCCGCGGCGATGGCCTTGCGATACCCAGGAATGACCACGCGCACGTCGTGGCCCATAGCTTTGAGCGCCTGCGGCAGGGCACCGACCACGTCCGCCAATCCGCCGGTCTTAACCAGGGGCACGGCCTCACTGGCGGCGTGGAGGATACGCAAGGATTGGAACATCGCAGAGGCTCTCCAGCGACCACGCACGCGGCGCGATCGGCGCCAGACTCTGCAGTGACCCCCTCCATCCAGCAAGGGCGACGGGCGTAGACCATGGCGGATCGTGACCGGCAAGGCACAACGGATGATGCGTTGCGGCTAGGCGATTCTTCCTAGAGTGCGCGCCCATGCCGCCCGACACCCTGGTCACCGGAGCCCTCGACGAACCTGCCATCGGCAAGGTGCCGGCGAAAACCGTCTTTATCGAGACCTTCGGCTGTCAGATGAACATCAACGACACCGAGGTGGTGCTAGCCCGTCTCAATGAGGCCGGCTGGACCCGCGTCGACTCGATCGATGAAGCCGGCTTGGTGCTCTACAATACCTGCTCGGTGCGCGACAACGCCGAAGCCAAAGTGCGTGGCCGCCTGGGTGCCCTCAAGCCGATGAAGCGCGCGCGCCCGTCGCTGCGCATCGGCATCATGGGCTGCATGGCCCAACGCGAAAAAGACGCGTTGCTCAAAACCTATCCACACATCGATCTGGTAGTCGGCACCGACCAGTTCGTGCACATGCCGCAGCTGCTGGAGCGCCTCGACGAAAGCGGACGGATCGCCGCCACCGACTTCGGCGATTTCGAGGACCGCGCTTGGGACGCGGTACGTGAACCCGGAGCCAACGCCTACGTCCCGGTGATGCGCGGCTGCAACTACAACTGCACCTACTGCATCGTGCCGACCACGCGTGGCCGTGAAAAAAGCCGTAAGCCGGAACTGATCGAGGAAGAGATTCGCAAGCTCATCGATCAGGGATTCGTGCAGATCACCCTGGTCGGCCAGACTGTCGACGCCTACGGCAAGACCCTCGGCGATGGTTCGACGCTGGCGAAGCTGCTGCGCCGTCTGCATGAGATCCCAGGCCTCAAGCGCCTGCGTTTTATCACCAGCCATCCGAAGGACATCACCGACGACCTGCTCGACGCGATGGCGGAACTGCCGCGCGTGGCCAAACACCTGCACGTGCCGGCGCAGTGCGGCAGCGATCGCATCCTGCGCCTGATGGGCCGACGTTACACCCGCGACGACTACCTGCGTTTCGTCGACCGCGCGCGTGTGCGTATGCCCACGGTCGAACTGCTGTCGGATTTCATCGTCGGCTTCCCACGGGAGAGCGATGAAGATTTCCAGCAGACCGTCTCGCTGATGGAACAGGTGCGCTTCGGCGGCACCTACGTTTTCATGTATTCGCCACGCCCTGGTACGCCCGCCTCCCATCTCCTGGACGACGTGCCGAGTGCGGTGAAAAGCGCGCGCTGTACCCACCTGCTGTCACTCCAAGTGAAACATCAGGCGGAGTTCAACGCCGCACAGCACGGCCTCATTCATCAGGTCTTGGTGGAAGGCCCGAGCAAAAGCGACGACGCCATGCTGCGCGGCCGTTCGCTCGGCAACCTCAACATCGTCTTCCCACGCACTGGGAGCGACGGTGCCACCCGCGACCACTTGGTGGGCAGCATCGCTCCCATACGCATTGATCGTTCGACCGGTTTGACGCTGTTCGGCGACGTAGTCGTCTGATCCGCAACCTGATGTTCGACATGCCGTTGCGGCCTGCTCAGCGAGCCCTTTCTTTTTTGCCATTTGCCATTACCAATTGGCAAAGGTAAATGCCATGGATCTGGTCATCGATAAACTCGGCCGAGTAGTAATCCCCAAAAAGGTGCGGGAGCACCTGCACCTTCATGCCGGGGCACGTCTGCGCCTGCGCGAAGAGGGCGACGGCTTCTATCTGGAAGCCCTGCATGAGGATCCGCCGCTGGAGGAGCGTGGCGGCGTGCTGGTAATCGGCGCCGAGCCGGATGTCCGCCTCACGGCAAGTGAAGTTGCGGGCGTGCTAGCGCGTGAGCGCGATGGTCGCCTGCGCCCATGAGTCTGCCGCGTTTCCTCTTCGACACATCGGTCCTGGTTCCGGCAATGGTCACGGCGCATGAGCACCATGAACTTTCTCGGCCGTGGCTGGAACGAGCCATGGCCGGCGAGTTCCGCCTAGTGATATCCGCCCACGCCTTGGCGGAATGTTTTTCCGTGCTGACCAGATTGCCTGGCACCTTGAAGTGTTCCCCCGCGATGGCGCACGCCGTGTTGAAAGGGAACCTGCTCACCCGAGCCAAGGCGCTGGTGGTGGCGTTGGAAACGGATGACTACGTGGCCATCCTCGACGACCTGGCCAGCAAAAATCTGGCTGGTGGAGTGATCTTTGATGCGCTGCACGTGCGTGCTGCCCGTCGCCACAAAGCCCGCATTGTGACTTTCAACCAACGGGACTTCACCCGTCTGGTGCCCGATCCCACCAACGACCTCATCCTCCCCACATGACCACCGACTACTTCGCCCTCAACGGTCGCGTCGTTCCCGCGGCTGACGCCACCATCAGCGTGCTTGACCTGGGATTCCTGCGTGGAGTCGGTGCATTCGAGACGCTGCGCACCTACGGCGGGTATCCGCATGCGCTCGCTGATCACCTGCGCCGACTGTGGGAATCCGCCGCGTCCTTCGGCATTGCGCCGTTCTTCAGCGAAGCTGATGTCCGCCATCTGCTGGCTGAAATCCGTACCCGTAGCGGCCATGCGGAACTGCGCGCCAATTTCGTCGTCAGTCCAGGTGAACACACCTCTGGCGTGTTTGGCGCCGGCACCCCGACCTGGGTGATCATCGCGCGTGATGTCCATGCGCCGCCCGAGTCGTGGTACGAACAAGGCGTTGCTGCGGTGACCTTCGAAGCAACCCGCCACCTGCCGACGCTCAAGACCACCAACTACCTGGTCGGCAAGACCGGTCTGGCCTTGGCGGAAAAAGCTGGCGCCCATGAAGCGTTCTACGTCTCACCCGAAGGCTACGTCACCGAAGGCGTCACCAGCAATGTGCTAGTCGTGCAGGGTAAGCGCCTGATGACGCCGGTGGTCGATTGCCTGCCGGGCATCACCAAGGGTGGCGTCCGCCCCCTCGCCGAGGCTGCCGGTCTGGTGTGGTACGAATGCAACCTGACGCGCGATGATCTCTACACCGCCGACGAGGTCTGGATCACCAGCGCCGTACGCGAACTGATGCCCGTCGTCGCCGTCGATGGCAAACGCATCCACGACGGTTGCGTCGGCCCGTGGGCCAAACGCCTGCGCGCCGATTACCGTGCCCACTGTATTTCCGAAGCTCTCCAAGATGCGCAACGCGCTGGGATGGTCTGATGTCTGCTCATTTGCTGCCGGGAGCGAAAAACTTCCAGGTAATCGAAGAACCCGCCTACCTGCCGAACGGCAGCGGTGAACACCTCTACGTCGACATCGAAAAAGAAAGCCTCACCACCGATCAGGTGGCTGAGGCCTTGGCCAAAGCCTGCGGCAAGAAGGAACGCGATGTCGGTTATGGCGGCCGCAAGGATCGCCACGCCGTCACCCGTCAGTGGTTCAGCGTGCACTTCGGCGACGAGGCGAAACTCGCCACGTTGGCTGAACGCCTGCCCAATGGTCGTGTGCAGGTGCACGGCGTTTCGCGCCACGCCAACAAACTGCGCATGGGGCATCTGGCCGGCAACCGCTTCGTGCTCGGCCTCGGTGGAGTCGGTGGAGTCGGCGGAATCAGCGGCGACACCCGCGGACTCGCGGAAAAACTCGCGCGTCTCGCCCACGAGGGCATCCGTAATCGTTACGGCCCGCAGCGATTCGGCATCAACGGCTCAACGCTGGAAATCGCTAAAGCCTGGGGCGTTGGCAACGCCGAAGCCGCCGTCGCCCGCATCATCGATCCGACCGGCGCGTGGAAATGGGGCGATGCGCTGCCAAGCGGTTACCGTCACGGCCCCGAAGGCCACGCACTCGGGGCGCTGCGGCGTGGTGATGACGCCGCCAAGGCCTTGAAGGTCGCCGGCGATCCCTTGCGCAAACTTGCGGCGTCAGCTGCACAAAGTGCGGTATTCAACGCCATCCTCGACGCGCGTGAAGCTGGCGGTCTGCTGCACACCTTCCGCATCGGCGACATGGGTTGCACCAATCGTGGCGCGCCGTTCCTGGTCGAAGCCGACGCGCTTGCCGACACCAATCGCCGTGCCGCCGCTGGTGTGCTCGACGCGTTCACCACCGCGCCGATGCCCGGTACGTCACGCATGAAACCCTCGCCCGAGGTCGATGCGGAAGAACGTCAGTGGTCCGCCCACACCGGCGTCGACTGGTCATGGTTCGCCGATGGCGGCTCCCTGGAAAGCCCAGGCGAACGCCGGCCGTTGCTGGTGCCGTTCCGCGCGGCGCCAGAACTGCGCGTGGATGGCGATACCACCTGGGTGTCGTTCGCCCTGCCGTCGGGTTCGTATGCGACCGCGGTGCTGGAACAGGTCGGTGTCGCCATTCCGGACGATCGCCGCGGAGCGGAGAAGAAGGAATCTGCCTAATCGGCAGCGGCGAACGGGGGTCGACACAAAGCCATGTGGATAGCCCATGAAGACTCGTGATAGCGGCATGCCAGACGAGGACTGGTGGAACACCTTCTTTGATCCACCTGCAATCCTGCGCGCGCTTGGCCTCGACCAGATCGCGGGGCCAGTGATCGATGTGGGATGCGGCTATGGCACCTTCACCCTCGCCATTGCCCGTTGTACACCGCATGAAGTGATCGCGCTCGACATTGAACCGGACCTCGTCGCCGAGGTGGCAAAACGTGCTGTTGGGTTCGGCCTAACACATGTTCGTCCGCACGTACTCGATGCGACGACCGGATCGTTGGGTGTCGATGTCCACGGGGCCGATGTGGTCTTGTTGTTCAACCTGCTGCATTGTGAGGCGCCACTCGCACTGCTGGCCGCAGCACATACCGCCCTGCGTCCTGGCGGACGCGTTGGCATCATCCATTGGCGCAGTGATGTTGCGACTCCACGTGGCCCAGACTTCAGCATTCGTCCGAAGCCGGAGCAGTGCCGGTCCTGGTTGCTCGACGCCGGTTTTGTGATCGATCGGGAGGTGACCATCCTCCCGCCGTATCACTTCGGCGTGGTGGGCCGAACCGAAATCTAGAGCCGTCGAAAAGACTCCATGGCGATCACGGTTTCTCCGTGCCTAGTGCTTGGTCAGATCAATAACGCCGGCTTCCGATGTGAGGGACTACCGGCTACAGGCTACAGACCACCGGTTTGCACACGACGTCGCAGCACGATCCTGTGGTCTGTACCCTGTAGCCTGTAGCAGGTAGCCCCTTAAACTGGCAACATGCATTTTCGCTTTGCCAAAGCACTAGGAAATTGGCTACGCGCCGCCTTTACCAACCGGCTGCAACGCCTTCGGTAAACCGCGGAACAACCAGCCCATGCCCATCGCCGCGAGCGCCGTCCACAGTGCCGACACCAACATGCTCCACCCAGTCGCATCGCCGAAGCCCGCGATCCAACCATCAATGAGATTGCAGGTCAGCGATCCGATCATCGCCCAGGCACCCCAACCGGTGACGCGCGTGCGGAAGATCACCGACCGCAGCGGCAGGTAGGCGACGGCGAGAAAGAGGAACGTGAGCGAGTGGAAGCAGATGCTGCCTGGGTCGATCATATCGGCGACCAAACCAATCAACCATGCACGCATGACCATGCCATCTTCGGTGCCATCGACCATCGCCCACGCGGCGAGCGCCAGCAACAGATCCGGCCCGGTTACCCAAAGCGCGAAGCTGCCGTATTGCAAGATGCCCAAGGCGAGCGCGATCAGGATAAGCATCACGTAGCGCACGGCGGAAGTGTGCACCGTCGACTTCATCAGGAAAGAGAGATTGAACAGGAGCAACGGAGCAACGGAGCAACGGAGGAAGAGGATTGGAAGTACTGCCTCACGCGTGCCGAGTCTTCTCCGTTCCTCCGTTCCTCCTGTTAATTCCTGTTTTCGCGGCACTGACACTCGCGTCCGTGTTTGTCCGACCTACGGTCTGCTACCATGCGTTACGGTGGCATCGATGAAGCCGGTTATGGCCCGACTCTGGGTCCGCTCTCAATCGTCGGCGTCGGCATCGACGCGGCGCCTGGTCTTGATCTTGCACGCGCCTTCGCCGGCACTGGCGTGCGCGACAGCAAGACCCTGCACAAACCTGGGAACCTCGCACCGCTGGAACAGGTCGCACTTGGCGGCCTCAACTGGTTGCTTGGCCAGCGCCCACGTACTGCGGCAGAGGTCTTTGCCGCACTGGGCGAAATCGCGAGTGAGCGAACGCAGCCATGGCAGCACGGCGCCGAGGCCTTGGCGCTCCCACTCAGCGCGACTCATGTTCCGTTGTGGTCATTGAGCGATGTCCAACCACTCGGCGTGCGCGGAAATTTGATCCACGCTGGCGAGTACAACCGCTTCACCACCACCAGCGGTAACAAAGCCGATCTGGAGTTGGGCGCGGTTAAAAAACTGCTCGCGTGGGTGGCGGACACCACGCCAGCGACGGTGGTGGTAGATCGCCTTGGCGGACGGCGGTTTTACCGCGACGCATTGCACGGTGTCTGGCCGGACAACGAAATCGCCATCCTTGAGGAAGCAGCACATGCCAGTCGCTACGACATCTGCGGACGTCACGTGGCATTCCTGGTTGGTGGCGAAGGCGCCAGTCCCCTCACCGCATTGGCTAGTTGTATCGCCAAATACGCGCGCGAATTGCACATGGTGCTGTTCAACCGCCACTGGTGCGCCGCAGTGCCCGGATTGGCACCAACCGCCGGTTATCCCGAAGACGCACGTCGGTGGTTGGGCGCGCTGGGGAGCGCACGTTACACCTCGATCGCAACTGAGTTGGTGCGTGGCTGGCCACGTTTTTGAGCACGTTCTTCGCACTTCCGTGTCACCGCCGCACACCAGAGGAGCGCACACGCCTGATGCGCCGATGATGGCTGGTGCCGGAAAAGTCTCGCCATGCACTACGCGCCACGTAGACCGGTCGGCAAGCGTCGGCACAGCAACCGCGCATAAGAACCATGGAAACCATCGGTCCACTCCAGTTACGGGTTATGCACTTCCTGTGGGCCCAAGGTCCAGCCACGGTCAATACCGTACAGGAACACATCAATCATCACGCCAGCAACCGACCTTTGGCCTACACCACCATTTTGACGGTGATGCGCAACCTAGCGCGCCGCGGTTTCCTCAGCCAGACGCCACAACGGCGCAGCCATCTGTTCGCACCACTGATTGATGAGCGCGCCTACAAGCTCGGCATGCTGCGACAGATGCGCCACGATCTGTTCGCCGGTCAGGCAGAGGGCTTGTTGTCCTACTTGGTGTTGGACGACGAGATCGACGGCACATTGCGCGAGCGCATCGAGCACATGAACCGCAACGGCACCAATGCCTGATGCGCTGACGCCCTTTGCCGTGGCGGAGATGCTGGTGCGCCTGCCCGGTTGGAGCGGCGACATCCACGGACTGACGCGCACCTACCGTTTCGCCGACTTCAAGGCAGCCATGGCCTTCATGCACGGTTGCGCACCAGCGATCGACGCCGCCAATCACCACCCGGAGTGGAGCAACGTTTACAATCGAGTAAGCGTCACTCTGCGTACACACGACGCTGGCGACCGCGTAACGGAACTGGATGTGAAGCTGGCGCGGCTGTTGGACGCGGAAGCGGGGAAACGGCCACCGGCTTAAGGCTTAAGGCTTAAGGCCTGCGCTGATCGGCAGTCGCCTGAAGCCTCACGTCTTAAGCCTCAAGCCTTTCCCGTCCCCACCGTCGCTAGATTAAGCGCCTGGATCAGGTGGCCACGCAGCGCCTCGCTGTCCTCATCGGTCAATTTCGTGCGGTCACG
>Ga0105046_10003887_pt1 | contig 23747 bp, 17 predicted proteins | sample MAT03_FD_78385 | JGI IMG/M metagenome (GOLD analysis project Ga0105046, IMG submission 78385) | Freshwater microbial communities from Lake Fryxell liftoff mats and glacier meltwater in Antarctica - MAT-03 (megahit assembly) | ecosystem: Environmental > Aquatic > Freshwater > Ice > Liftoff...
CAGCGCGCTGAATTTGTTGTCGCCAGTTGGGATGACTTTGCCGAACCACTTGCGGAAAATCTCCGGGTGCTCGCGCAACCCTTCCGTCGAGCCGCAGAAGATCACGCCTTGCTCGCCGACCGCCGCCTTGATGTTTGAATACACGGCCTCGGAGTCGAACTGCGCCTCGACGCCGGCCAGGAATTTGCGCTCCTGCTCTGGGATGCCAAGCCGCTCGAAGGTGCGCTTCACATCGTCCGGCACTTCCTCCCACGAGCGTGTCGGCTTCTGGCCGTTCGCGAGGTAGTAGCGGATTTTTTGGAAGATGATGTTCTCGAGATCCTTCGAGGCCCAGTGCGTGGGCATCGGCTTGGAAAAGAAAACGTCGAGCGCCTTGTGGCGGAACTCGCGGATCCAGTCCGGCTCGTTCTTCACGTCGGAGATGTAGTCGATGGTCGCATGCGTCAGGCCCGTGCCTGCGTCAAACGCGTGCGATTCCGGGTAGGAAAAATTTCCCGCCGTGCGATCGATATTGAGTTGAGTTGCCTGGTCCGCGATTGGTTCGAGTAGTTCGGTGCTCATGGTGCCGTTGGGTGTGGTTGGAAGTTATGCCTTTGCGGCTTGGGCGACCTCGTCCTTGATCCAGTCGTAGCCCTTCGCCTCCAGTTCGAGTGCGAGTTCCTTGCCGCCGGTGTGCTCGATGCGACCGCCCACCAGCACGTGAACAATGTCCGGCACGATGTAGTCGAGCAACCGCTGGTAGTGCGTGATGACGAGAAAGCCGCGTTCCGCGCTGCGCATGGCGTTCACTCCGTTGGAGACGATTTTCAACGCGTCAATGTCGAGGCCGCTGTCCGTCTCGTCGAGGATGGCATACTTCGGCTCCAGCATGAGCATCTGCAGGATTTCATTCCGCTTCTTCTCACCGCCGGAGAAGCCTTCGTTCACCGAGCGCGCGGTGAATTTCCGATCCATCTCCAGCATGTCCATCTTCTCGTAGAGCCGTGCGTAATAGTCCGTGGCCTCGAGTTCCTCGCCCTCGGGCAGCCGCGCCTGAAGCGCAGCGCGGATGAAATTTGCATTGGAGACGCCCGGGATTTCCATCGGGTATTGGAACGCGAGAAAAACGCCGGCGCGCGAACGCTGATCGGGCTCCATGCCGAGGATGTTCACCCCGTCGAGAAGCACTTCACCCTCGGTCACTTCGTAGTCGGGATGTCCGCCAAGAACTTTGCTCAGCGTGCTCTTGCCGGAACCGTTCGGTCCCATGATGGCGTGGACTTTGCCCTTCTCGATCGTGAGGTCGAGGCCGCGGAGGATTTCAGCGCCCGTGGCAGTGACGCGGGCATGCAGGTGTTTGATTTCGAGGCTCATTGTTTGAAAGATTTGTTCAGTTGCGTTTCGCCTGCCTTGCCTTTGCAGATGCCGTGGCCGCGCACTTCGGGCACAAACCGCGGAAAGAAACCTCGTGGCGCGAGATCGTGATGCTTTTGGGAAATTCCCAAACGTCCTCGGGATGGCGCCGGCTGCGGAGCGGGATATCAGAAACTCCGCTGCAGCTCTCACAGAAAAAATGGGCGTGCTCGTCGAGATTCGGGCAGTAACGCGCCGGACCGCGTTCGTCGGTCACGGTCTTTGCGATCCCGCAGTCAGTGAGCGTCTCGAGGCAATTGTAAACCGTGGCCAGCGAAATATTCGGGACCTTTTGCCGGACACGCGTGAAGACTTCGACCGCCGTGGGATGGTCACGTTTGCCCATCAGCACATCGTACACGGCACGCCGCTGGTCCGTCATCCGGAAGCCGAGGCCGTGAATCTTTTCGTCAGGTGATGCGGGATTGGGGGATTGGTTGCTCATCTCCAGACAGGGGACCATCTGGCCCTATTCATATCAAGAACAATTCTTATTTAGCTGAAAATCACCCGCAGATAATTCACCTTGGCAGCGGCTCCGAGCGCTCCGGTCCGACCGACGGGAGATTACAGCGAAACCTGCAGCCCGTCGTACGCGACCCGGATATTCCCAGGGAGCTCGGCTTCCAATTTGGCATGGGCGAGATCGTGGCTGAGATGCGTCAAGAATGTCTGCCGCGGGCCGATCGCTCCGGCCGCCTCTATGGCTTCGGCCACGCTCATGTGGGTCGGATGTTCGCGCCGCCGGAGGGCGTCGAGCACGAGAGTGTCCACTCCGCGGATCAGCTCGCGAACGGGTTCGGGCACGGATTTGCAGTCACTGATGTACGCCAGCAACCGCCGGTCATCGCGGACAAAGAGGTAACCAAATGTGGTCGTGCGCCCGTGGGGCACCGGCAGCGGCGCGACGGTGGTCCGTCCCAATTGGAAAGGCTTGTCCACGATATGCGGGTCCGGGTGGAGGTATCCGGGGAAGCGGTTCCTGCCATCGAAGGCGAACTCAAATGAGCGTTGCAAATGCCCGAGAGTGTCGGCCGATCCGTAAACGGGCAGTTTCCTGCCGCCGGGGCAATAAGGGCGCAGGTCGTCGAAACCCATGATGTGGTCGGTATGCGCGTGAGTCAGAAGGACGGCGTCCAGTCGGCGAATGTTCTGTCGCAACGCCTGCTGGCGAAAATCGGGACCCGTGTCGATGACCCAGGCGCATTCCGCGGTCTCCACGTAAGCCGATGCGCGGCTGCGGCGGTCACGAAGGTCGGATGAATGACAGACCGGACAATCGCAGACGAGCACGGGAATTCCCTGCGACGTGCCGGTGCCGAGAAAAGTGAAGGTGAATTCGCCCATTGTGCGGGCGGAGCATTCAGAGTTAAAGGAGGAGGCGCAACGGGGAACTTATTCTGCGATTGCGCCGGTCTTGAATTGCAACGTTCCTCCCGGAAAAGGTGAGGTGGGTGGAGCCCCCCCGGACCCCACCCACCTTTTTCCCAACCAACATCAGAAAATCAGAATTACGCGGCCCTCGCTGCCATCGTTCCCATGCCGTGATGATGCCAGAACTCTGCGCGACCTGAACGTGAGTCGCGCCGCACGATGCCGAGGGGCGACCGCCGTGCGGTTCCCATTGCGATCACGCTGCCCAGGAAGACGCTGCTGGGGACTTCGCGAAGACTTGAGGACGAGCCCGGAGGCAGGGCGGCGTTGCGGGATTGGAGCAAGGTTTTCATCGGGCTGATTCCTAAAGAATGCACGAAGCGTGCCGCATGCAGCCCGGAGAAAAGATATTTTCGGCGAAGGCTCGCGACCTACCCGCGAGAGCGACTTTTCAAGGAATCGGCTGCAAAACCGACTGCCTGCCCAAAGGTGTCACCCGCCCATTGGTAAAACAGCTTCGTGCTCGCCCAGAGGTGGCCACCGTATTCGCGCCAGGTGATTTCGGGGGCGATCATCACAAGCGTGGTGCCCAGCAGGAAGGCATTTGCCAGATAGATGACGACGACCGAGAAGATGCGTCCCGGTCCCAATAAATCGGATTGTCCCCGCGGCAGCACCCACAGCGTGAACGTGAGGTGGAACATCCAAGTGAGACCCAGCGCTGCAAGGAACAGCTCACGAAAGCGGAGCGCCTCCGGCCAGTAAAGTGACACGCTCCACGCCGCCAGAACCGGCACCGAATAGAACGGCCAGAGGTATGGCGCGAGCGCGATGAGGAAGTTGTACTTGTTCGTGACGATGAACCCGCCCTCGCTGCTGATGTGGTAGTCCTTGATCCGCCCTTTCGAGAGACGGGCCATGAGCATGTGCATCATTTCATGGCCGAAGACATACGCGGAGATCGGCGTCGGACGTTTCAAAAATGCGAAGCTCGCGCACAGCCACACCAACCAGCCAGCCGCGCCGAACCCGAACATGAGAAAATCATGCGACATCCAGAATGGAACATTGGATGCCTTCGAGAGAGTCTTGAACAGGGCGTCCGTGAAAATCCATGCGAATGGAACCATGCCGAGGCCGACCAGGGCGTTCCAAAGCCTGTGGCTGAGCTTCCGCCGGGGCATGTCGTAGTTCTCGATCTCCTCCGGGGCGGCTGCCGACCGGGCAGCAACTTTGCGCCATGACTGGTCGGTCAGTTCCATCTGGTTCGCGTCGTTGCGGGCAGCTTTGGATTTGCTTGGTTTGGCTTTGGGCACTTCGTGAGAACATTGCCCGCGACGCTGCAAAGTGTCGAGGGCGGACAGGGTAGGCGGAATTCTGGAGCGGGGGATGGAGCGGCGTCCGACACAACGCGCGATGCCTGGTGAAAGAGACGAACGGAAGCAGTCACCACATCGGATTCCGGAACGCGCCGATTTCATGAAAACATGACTCTGCCCAAGAACTTTCTCGCCCACGGCTTGATTCTGGGCAGAGTCCCTACCCCACTATGAAAAAACTCCCTCTCCTCCTTTTCCTCTGCGCCGCGTTGGGCGCTTCCGTTTTCGCCGAAGGTGCGAAGAAAAATGTCCTGATGATCGCCGGACGCCCGTCACATGGGCCGGGCGAACACGAGCACAACGCGGGCATCCAGCTTCTGGCGAAGTGCCTCGGGCAAGGCGCGGCGGATCGGGTGGATGTAAAGTTTCATCTCAGCGGCGAGTGGCCCTCCGCGGAGGAAATGGCGAAGGCGGACACGGTCGTGATTTATTCCGATGGTGGTGGCGGACACCCAGCGCTGAAGGACGATCATCTCGCGCAGCTTGGGAAGGAAATGAAGCGCGGCTGCGGCTTCGTTTGCCTTCACTACGCGGTCGAGCCGACGATCGAGAAGGGCAATACCGAGTTCATCGACTGGCTCGGCGGCGCGTTCGAAATCAACTGGAGCGTGAATCCCCACTGGGACGCGAACTTCAAGGAACTGCCGAAGCACGCGGTCACCAGCGGAGTGAAGGCCTTTGGCTCAAAAGACGAGTGGTACTTCCACATGCGTTTCCGCGAGGGGATGAAGGGCGTGACGCCCATCCTCAGCGACATCGCGCCCGAATCCACGATGTCGCGCGCGGATGGTCATCACAGCGGCAATCCCGCCGTGCGCGAGGCCGTGAAGAACAAGGTGCCACAGCACGTCGCATGGGCGGTGCAGCGCGAAGACGGTGGTCGCGGATTCGGCTTCAGCGGCGGACACTTCCACAAAGGTTGGGCGAATGACGAACAACGGAAGCTGGTGCTCAATGCAATCGCGTGGACCGCAAAGGCGGAGGTGCCCGCGAACGGGATCGAATCAAAGGTGACCGATGCGGAAATGGCGGCAAACCTCGATCCGAAGGGGCAGAAAAAGGCCGCACCGGCTGCTCCGAAGCCTTGAGGTCCGCCGCTGGTTTGGGTTGAGAGTCGGGAAGGAGGAATCTTCAATTGCGCCCATGAGTGCATCGCCTCAGCTACTCGCTCCCGATGAGAAATTACGCATTTTCTCTGGCGGCTCAGAAGAATTCCGAGCCTGAGTTCCCGCCCACCGACGATTACCGAGGATTCTTCTCCATACGATAGCGCCCGGAAGGCCGAGTTGTTCATATTCAGCTTCGAACGGTCGAAGATTTCCCCGGCACGGTGAGAGATGCGGCAATCTGTGTTCCAAAGCAGTATGCCCCGGCAAAACCGCGTGTGTTTACTTGGGAAGATTCGGTGGCGGGTTCAATGCGCCTACCGTCTTTTGACAGTCTGATTCACAAGCACGAGATACCAGTGACGAACTGCATCTTTATCATGCATGGACGGGTAAAGTCCCCCCATCAGGCGACTGCGATCGACTGCTCCCCATAGCAGCGACGAGGAGGTCGGGCCCGGCGACGGGTCCACACGGCTTGCGATCGAGGAAATCCTTCCCTCAGCGGGGACCAAGCAGACGACCGCCGGGCGTGCGATCAGGTTTTCAACAAATGCCACGACGCGCATCGGTGGATCCAGCGCTGCGTCCTGCGCATTATTCACGGCTGCACGGGAGCAAACGGAAGGCGCGCGGATCGCGATGGACGCTTCAATGTCCCGACGCGGATGGGAACCCAAGTCTGCGACCAGACACGCTTTTTGCGACGCGCGCCAATGATGTCTTCAACCAGGAATTCGAGGCGGAAGGGCACACATGCTTCCGCAGCTATGTTTTTCTAGATTTTTTAGAATTGGCATCGCGAATTTGGGCGGGTAACTATCTCGTCACTTGTCATGCGAACCTACCAACTCCATGCTGCGTTAATAATTTTATTTTGGCTCAAACTCCCCCGGTCTTGTCCACCCCCTCAAACTCGCCGTCGCTCCAAATGCAGTGGGATTCAGAGATGAATTGCCAGACAGGAAGACATTGAATCCGGGTAGGCCAAAACGAATCGGCACCGCTTGAACCGAACATCTTCCTCCCAGCATCTTGCCTGGCGCCTCCCAGCCTTCCAAGGCTTGGGACGCTCGAATTTTGATGCTGAGTTCTACCAGCCCAATTCCCGGGTTCAGAGTGCGCGCTCTCCGGTCGCCTCGGCGGTCCTGCGCGTCGCGCTCTTCCTTTGCTTTTGGGTCACGCTGGTCCAAGCGCGAGCGGGGGAGTTTGGAATGGCAACGTCCGACACAGCTCCGGCCAGCATCGTTGACGGTCGGCGGGATGATCTGCTGCGGATCTCGGTGACCAATCCCGGCGCGACCGGCGGACCGGACCTGGAGATTGCCAGTCTCGGTTTGCGCATTGATGTCACGCCGGGAGTTGCGCTCACGGGTGCGCAATCGAGCAATCTTCTCAACGCGATCGAAGTCCATGCGGACACCAATGGAACCGGGATCTTTGAGCCCGCCGCGGACTCCCTGATTGGAACTCTGCTCGGACCTTTGCCAGCGGCGAACGGGACGCTGAGTTTCCCTCTTGCCAATTCGGCACCGACGGAGGTGCGAGTCATCGCCGGTCAATCGCGAGCGTATTTTGTGGTCGTGCGACTCACAGGCAACGCCTCGTCGCATACTCCGCACACCCTGCGGATCACCCACGTCACCAACGGTCCGGGCAGCAGCACCGCGCGCGAATCCGGCTCGGGAATCCCACTCACTCTGCAGCCGGTCGCTGATGTCTCGTCGTCAACGGTCACAGCGCTGTTCAACAACGCCCCGACCACCAGCGGCATCGCAAATCGGATCGTCTCGGACCCGGCAATCCCGACACGCATTCCACTCTTCCCAGCGTTTCAGGATGCCGAGGACGCGGCGGCGGATTTGCGCTACGAGATCAGTGCGAACAGCAACACCGGCCTGTTCGCTTTTACCGGCATCGACCCTTCGACCGGAATTCTCTCGCTGGACTACAAGGCGGACGTTTCTGGCAACAGTTCGGTTTCGATCCGTGCGACCGACCGCGCTGGAAAGTCCGTGACGGTCACGTTCCAAGTCGGGCTCACACTCCTCAGGACCTACGTCAATTGGGCGGCATTCCATTTTGGCCCAGGGAATCCGACGGGCAATGCCGAGGGAGACGATCCTTCCGGCACCGGCGTCTCCAATTTCGCAAAGTACGCATTCGGACTCAACCCGCTCACCGCCGGGGATCGCGCAGGGCTTCCGCGTACGGACAAGCTCGGCTGCAGCAGGGTTTTCACACATCTGAAGCCGAAATATGCCACCGACATCACGTACACTTACGAGATCTCGCCTGACCTGACCACATGGACGACTGCGCTGAGTGGCGTGGATTATTTCGAGCGAAACAAGGATCTTTCCGACGGCAGGTTGCGCGCCGATCTGTTGTTGCTCGGCAAATCGCCCTCGGTATTCCTGCGCGCCCGCGCCAGTCAGAATGGTGCCGCATCACAGGCTCCCGGCGGCCCGGGCTCACAGTTCACCGCCCAATCGACCCCGAACTCCTACTGGGAAGACCCCGCTCCTCCCGCGCCTGGGGCAGGCAGCAGCCGCTCCTCGGCCGCGGGGCTGATGACTCCCGGCACCGCCAGTTTTCCCCAGGAGACGGTCCTGACGACCGCAGCGTCCTTTGCCAATGCGGTGATCGCCGCCGACCTCGATGGCGATGGCCTTCCCGACGTGCTGTCGGCATCGCTCCTCGACAACAAAGTCGCGTGGTACCGGAACACCGGAAACGGGACATTCGGCGCGCAGACTGTGATCACGACGGCGAATGGCGAACCTTCCGCGGTGGCCGCCGCGGATCTGGATGGCGACGGAAGGCTGGATGTGATCACCGGCTCCCACGACAACAAGCTCGCGTGGCACAGGAATCTGGGCAATGGCACCTTCGGCCCGCAGCAGATCGTTTCGACGAACTATGCCTACATCAGTTCCGTTTCGGCTCCGGATTTGGATAACGACGGCAAACGCGATCTGCTTTGCACGGGCCTCTTCGACAACAGAGTCGGGTGGCATCACAACAGCGGGGACGGGACATTTGGTCCGCAGCAGATCATCGGGGTGCTGTCGGGGGCGAACGCCGCCAGCGGTCCCTATCAGGCGACAGCGGCCGACTTGGATGGCGACGGATTCCTTGATGTCGTCACCGCATCGGTCACCGACGACAAGATCGCTTGGTATCGCAACAACGGGAACGGGACGTTCGGCCAGCAACGGGTCATTGCGACAGGCGCGGACGGCGCTTCGACGGTGGCGACCGCGGACTTCGATGGCGACGGCTGGATCGATGTCATCTGCGGCTCGGCGGTTGACAACAAAGTGTCGTTCTTCAGAAACAACGGCAACAGCACGTTCGGGCCACGCGTCGCCCTCACGAGTGATGCCGTCGGCGCCTTCTCGGTCATCGCGGCGGACTTGAATGGTGACGGCGCACCGGACGTGGTGTCCGCTTCATTGACCGACGACAAGATTGCTTGGTACGCAAATCTCGGCGGTGGCACATTCGGTCCCCAACAGATCATTTCGACCGCGGCAAACGATGCAGTATCAGTCGCCGCGGCTGATTTCGACGGGAACGGGACCATTGACGTGGTGTCCGCATCACAGGTGGATTCCAAGATCGCTGCCTATCTGAACCAAGGGGTGAGCGGGGGCGGCCCGGCCGCAATCGCCACGATCAATACCGCCCCCCCGGGTATCATCGAAGGAACCAGCAGCAGTGTTCTGCGGGTCACGGTCAGCAATCGGCTCGCGAGTGGCGGCAATCACGTTCAGTTGGCAAAGCTCGCTTTCCTTTTCGAGAGCAGCCCCGGGGTTCCGCTGACGGCCACCCAGGCGGCCAGCATCATCGACCGTGTGCTCATCTATGCGGATACCAACGGGTCACTGGTTTTCGAGCCCGGGGCGGACAGTCTGCTGCAGACGACCTCATTTCTCGCGCTCGCCTCCGGTCGCTTCGAGATACCGCTCCAATCGGCATCGCCCGAGTTGCCGGTGCCGCCGCAGGCCGCGCGCGATTTCTTTGTCGTCGTATCGATGAAACCGGATGCCGCTGCGCAGACGCCGCACAGTTTTCGTATCACCCACCTCACCGAGGGCTCGCCAAAGAGCGTGGTGAAGGATTCACAGTCCGGCTCCCCTGTCTTTGCCGGTCTCGTCGCCAACGTTGCCTCGTCGCTGGTGACCGCGCAGGCCAATCAAAACCCGACGACCACAGGCATCCCGGCAGTGACCGTGTTCGACACCGTCGCGCCAACCATCATCCCGTTGACGCAGTACTTCGCCGATGCCGAAGACGATGCGACCGGCCTCAGGTATTCGATCGCTGGAAACACGTCGCCGAGCCTCTTTGATTTTGTCGGGGTCGATCCGGTCACAGGCGCGCTCACGCTTCGTTACCACCCAGGTGTCGGGGGGCAGGCGCAATTGACCGTGCGGGCGACCGACACACGCGGCAAGTGGGTCGCAACCACGTTCGCGGTGAACGTTGTCTTGATCACCTCGTTCGCGGACTGGCAAAATTCCCACGGTGCCGGGAACACCGATTTCCGCAGCTACGCCTTCGCTCTCAACCCGGCGATGCCAGGCGACACCAGCCGATTGCCACTGATGTATTCGGTCGGACAAACGCGGATTCTCAGCCACTACAAACCTCGTTACGCAGCCGACCTCGCCTATCGGTACGACGTCTCCCCCGACTTGATAAACTGGTCGGTGGCCAAGAACGGAATTCACTACTACGAATTCACCACGGACCTCGCCAACGGTCTTCAGAAGATCGAACTCGTCCTGCTCGTCGATTGGCCGAAAGCATTCTTTCGTCCGCGCGCCAACGTCCTCGGTGAAGTGACAGGGCCGACCGGAGGCACGATGACCCTGACGCCAGCCTCGCCCGTGGATGCGAGCGCCGAATTGACGGTCGCCTTCGCGGGCTGGACCAGCGCGGGCCTGGCGCTCTCCTACACGGTGTTGATTGATGACGTGGTCGTTTCGCCGGCAGGCTCGACCGCATCGCGCACCCTCACCGGTCCTGCCACGCCCGGCCCGCATACTTTGAAGGGGCGCGTCACTGATTCCCTCGGCAACTTCGCCGAGGTCACGCAAGCCTTCACGGTAAACACCGCGCTGGAGTCGTGGCGCTTCGCCTACTTCGGCACCACAGCCAACGCCGGCAACGCCGCCGATCTCGCCGATCCGGATGGGGACGGCTACAACAATATCTCCGAATACATCGCCGGACTGTCGCCCACGAGCGCGCTCTCGCGGTTCGATGTGCGGGTGGAGAAAGTCGCAGGGCAACCGACACAGAAGGCCATCACCTGCGGCCCCATCGTCGCCGGGAGGGCCTATGTCGTGAAGTGCAAGTCGAGCCTCTCCGACCCGCAGTGGATTCCGCTGGGCAATTTCTCGGCGAGTGAAAGTGGCACCGTCCGCACAGTGATCGACCTCGATGCGGGCACTCCTCAGAAAATCTACATCGTCGAGATCGCCAAGCCGTAAGAAATGAGCGGGGTGTCGCCAGTGGCTTGCAGTCCTTTGCGCCCGGGCACCGTCGTCATGATGTCACCGCAGCTTCGGCGAAATTGAATCTCCCGACAGCGGCGGGTAGGAGGAGACGATTGAGACGATTTGTACAGTCCAGTTGCCCGTCCAGTTGCCAGATGGGGACGCGTGACTGGGAAGTAGCGTAGCTCTCCAGATCTGCGTAACACCAGGCTTCACCTGCTGAACCATCCGCGCAGCTCTGGAGAGCTACGTTACGCTACGCAACCCCACCGCCACCCCCCGCTTTCAGGCAATCAGTTTGGATAAATCGTATGGGCCAATCCCAGTTCCCCGCGTTGCGCTTCTTGCCCGCGCCGGATTCCCTTGATTGCGCTACTTTGACCCTCCGGAGGCTGGCGAACCTCGCCCTGGCCTTTCACCCTTCCGCAACCACCAGAGGATTATGGCCAACGGAATGAGCGACAGCGCCAAGAACAATGGCCCGCCCTTCCTGTGAATCACGCTGTCAATCATGTGCGGCCCCTGGTGAATGCAAAGCAGTCCGATCACCATGATGCGAAAGCCATTCCGAAGAATTCCCAGTGGCACAACGGCCAGAATGAGGACTGCGCGTCGCCACGGGCTTTTCAGAAACAAGGCCGAAGCCAGCACCGTGCTGATGAAAAGAACCCAACTCGCCTGGATCCCACTGCATTCCTGGCCGACTTGCATGGAAAAGCCCGGCAGTTCGAAAAAGACCCCTTCGCGCATCACCGGCGTACGCGAGATGAAGAAGAAAAGGTCCGCCGCCTCAGCCGATGCCGATTGCAGAGAAGTTTCCATCCATTCCAAGACACCATCCGGCAGCGGGACGACGAAAAACAGGAACGCAGCGGGGAAACTGGCGGCCACCATCCATTTCTGGCCCAGAAAAAGAAATCCACCTGCGATCAGGAAACAGACAAATGCGAATGCCATCAGCGAAAGCTGATCGACGTAACTGAACGTCCATGCACCTATTCGCCACCCCGAACCCGCAAACCATGCGGCGAGTCCCGATAGTAAGGGAATCAGCGCCCACGCTGGAGAGCAAACATACACCGTGGGGAGGTCGTTCCGCCGAATGGCAACCAGGAAGGCGACGCAAACCGGAATGCTCAGAATATAGGAAAACAGAGGCGTCTCGGCGGCGTATCCGACGAGAGAAAGAAGCGACTTTCCAAAGACCAGCCCGAGGATGATCAGATAGAGCACCGAACCAATCCGGCGGACGCGCTGCCTGCGATCCGCATCGTGGACACCCGTGGCGGGCACGGGAGGATTGGCATCAGCGTCTTGATTCAGCATAAGGCTCCAGAGACGAGGGCGAGAAGAAAAGCGTCAGATGAGAGTGGTGGCACCGCTGAAGTCGCTCCGGTTCCAGGCCGGTCGAGCTTTCGCTCAGCCGCCATCGGACTAGATTCAGATGCTCGAATTCCATTCCGGTCATTTCTCGTCCTTCTTGCCAGTTCCCTGTTTCTTGGCGGTGGCGGAAGAATTCAGCACAGCACGGATTCTTTGTGACAGATGGTCGTAGTCGAGCATCCCACCGATCCTCTTTCCGTTCAGAAACAGCACCGGAACACCTTCGAGACCATTCGCATCCGCATCCACGCGACTCGCTTCGACTACCGCTCGTGCGCGGGTTGACTTCTGGCATTCCACGAATCGCGCCCTGTCCAACCCCAGCGCGCCGGCCGTCGATACGAGGGACGCATCACTCAAGTCCCCGGCCTGCTCATACAATTTGTCGTGATACTCCCAAAACGCGCCTTGCTCCGCTGCGCACTCGGCTGCGACCGCGGCGGGGAATGCGCGCGCATGCCCCTCGATTGGGAAATAGCGATATGCGACCATCACATCGTCGCGAAAATCGCTCCGGACTTGCTTCAAGACCACCGCTAACTCGGCGCAGTGTCGGCACTCGAAATCGGAGAACACGACTAGCTGCACCTTTGCATCCGGTGGTCCTGACACTTTGGCGGTGGCGAGATCGATGTTGAGCGCATTGACCGCGACCGGTTTGAGAAAGACTTCAACGCGATGCTTGCCCGCCAACTCCTCGATATATTGGCCGCGGGCGAGTTCGCGCCTTTCCGCCAGGAGTTCAGCTTCGATCCGTTCAACCGAGTCCTGACTCCGAACGAGTCCACTCCTCGCGAAGCGCGCGTCAATCTCGGCGTCCGAAATCGGCTTGATTGCGCTCATTCTCGCCGAGAGCAAGTCATCGCCGGTGGTTTTTGACTTTTTGGCCTCCACCGCCAACAGCGCGCCTTCCACTTTTCGACGGACCCAATTCAACTCGAGGTTGAAAATCGAACGCTGCAGCGACTGATGCGATACGCCCAGTTCCTCCTCCATCTGGTCGCGGGTGAACGCCTGCCCGTCCACTACGGCAAGCGTGCCCTCCTGTGGGGACCTCCCTGAAATCAGGAGCGGCACCGCGGAGATGAGCGCGACCACAGTCAGCGCCAAGGCTCCAGCGCCGCGCCCGCGGAAATCCGCCTTTGCCACGAGTCGCTCCGCTCTTGCCGAAGCGACGAGGAGGCCTCCGGCGACTACCGCCGACAAGGTGCAAAGCGGGCAGAAGGCGCGGAGCACGACGAACTGGATAAACATCAGAACCCCCGAAAAGCTCGCGCCGATCACCGACAGCCTGAAAACCGCACCGATCAACCTCACCCTCAGATGGTGCGACGCGATCCCGTAGGCTGCCACGAGCAGAAGCATCACAGTCGCGTAAAATGCGACGCCCAACCACGGCAGCGGAATCCCCTGAATCGCAGCGTACCTGCTCGACAACACCGCCTCACACCCGGTCCTCACTGGACACAGGAGCCCGTGGGTGCGGGAAGTCGCATGCGCCAACAACAGCGAGACAGTCGCGCCCAGCCATGCCAGCACACAAGGCAAGAGGATCGCCCGCTCAAATGCGCGCTCCTGACATGTTTCGGCTCCAGCAGGAGCGACGGTCGGAGAGGATTCCCGATCAGCGTTGGCCATGATGTTCCGACATAGGTTCGCGAGGTCGATACGGGTGAGACTGAGGGAATCAGTGGGTAGTTCGAGTCACTCCATTCGTCAAACAGCGGACCGAAACGAATTGCCCTCCGTCGTCATCGAAAGACGAAACGCACGTGGGCAACACGCCGGGATGGAACGATTGGCGCGGAGCAAGCGCAGGTAGCCGAAACCATGTTCCGCAGTCATGAAGCCAGGCTGCAAGGGGCCGCCCGGGAGGTTCGTCCCCATCGTTCACTGTCGCGCCTTTCCAGAAGCTACCTCCTTGTCCGCGCCCGCCTTGTCTTCCTCCATCAGTCGCTGCAGCCCGTACGCCGCGCTAGCACTGCCACCAGCCTGCGCTTTCCGATAGAGGGCCTCGGCTTCGACGCGGCGACCACACAAATGAAGATGGGCCGCATAGTAGAACTGCACCTGAACTGAATTTGGATCGAGTTCCAGCGCGCGGAGGAACAATGGCTCCGATTCATCGAAACGCTTCAATCCATCAAGCGCCCACCCGAGGCTGAGGACGAAGTTCTCCTCTTGCGGAAAGAGCTCGATCGCCTTGCGAAAATTGCCGACGGACTGTTCGGTGAGGCGGTCCTTGGCTTGGGGTTCGGTTGTCGCCTCAGCCAGTCCGGCTTGGGCTTCGCCCTTGTAGTAGAAGAGGTATGGGTTTCGCGAGGTCAGCGCCAGGCCTTGGTCTGCGTACCAATCGCACTCGGCGTACTGCCAGTTTTTCAGGGCCATGATGGCACGCTCGGCGCAATACTCGGCGCGGAGGTTTGAGATGCCGATGATCGCCATCCAGATCGCCACCGCGGGAAGACTCAGGCGAAGCAGCCGGGAAAGGAGGGGCGAGCAATTGCTCGGTCCGCTCCTCTGCGCGACCCCGTCCGTGCTGGAGCCGGTGAGCACGCCAAAGACGAACGCCAGCAGCAGCGTATTGGCGGGGATATGGAGGTTGAAATCGACAAATGAATGCAACGAATAAGCTGCGGCCGACGCGAGCGCGCCAATATTCAAAGCGACGCTGTTGCTCCCGATCAAGGAAACCGTGGTGCGTTTCGCCACGACGGTGGCGAAAGTCTGGCCGCCGCTGCGAAGATGCGCGGCGAAGAAAAGGAGAAAACCGAGCATCCCGGCGATGCCGAATTCGGCGAGGAATTGCAGGTAATCGTTGTGGAGGTAAACGGGGTCGTTCGTCAGCCCTTGAGCCCGAAACTGCCGGCCGTAGAAGCGGAAAGTCTGACTCCCGGTGCCCCAGATGGGATTCAACTTAAACTGTTCCAAGCCGGATTTCCAAAGCATGGGCCGGAAACCCTCCGTGAGCACGTTGGCGCTGCGCGTCTGCACGAAGTAGTTCTTCGCGATCATCCTCTCAGCGCTGAACGCAAGAATCCCCGCCAGAAGGAGATTGGTTCCGACCACGCGCCAGAACAGCGATCGATTTTGCTTTCGCAACACGAGGATGCTCAACAAGACGAGAACCAAGACGCCAAAAACGGTGCTCAGGTAGCCTCCCCGACTCCCGGTGATCACCAGACCTGCGAGGCAGAACACTGCAAGATACCCGATGACGAGCCGTATCCACAGCCTCCAGCGACTCCAGCAAGCGATGCTGAGGCCCATCAGCGCGACGACTTCGAGGAAACCCGCGAGATGATTCGGGCAGCGGTAGAAGCCGCTAGCCCGAACGCCATACTGCCCGCGAGCCTGAAAATCGAATACCATGTACTCGTTCCCCTTCGAAAACTGAATCGCTCCGACAACGGTATGAGCGACGCCGAGCAGAAGCAGGCATACCGCGATTGCCATCCGATGCCGCGGGGAGGTGAGATGGAGGGTCACCAGCAAATAAAGCATTAAGGCTCCAAGCACCATCAGGAGGTCCGTCCGAGCGATGTATTCCACCGGGGAGCAGATCGTGCGAAGCAGGACGTAGCCGAAGAATGCACCGGTTGCGAGCAGGCACGGCAGCAATTGCCTCGGAACAGGACGGCGACAATAGCGGAACCACCCAAGAATCGCGGCGAGTGCGAGGACTCCGTAGGTAGGAAGCGCATAGGGAATGCCAACGTAGGCAATCCCTAAGCCGCCGAAGAACAAGCCCACGGCAAGCAGCGCGACCAAAACGAGGGTCGTAAGGAGAGCCTTCATTCAGTAGTCATCGTCATTCCGCTGGAGATCCCGTTCGGGAAAGTTGTCTGCAACAATTTCACAAATCACGATGCACGGCAGTATGGTAGTATAAGACAGAAACAGCCATTGCTCCAGGAGAGCAATGGCTGTTTCGTTGAACTTTGCGACGCAGGAATACCGCTCGCTTCCCTATCGAACTACGGGGACGGATTGCACGGACCCGGCGTCGCACCGGCAGCGACATACCGACTAAGCAAGTATGAAGGAATTGTCACGTCCCGCCCTCGAAAGCAAATCACCTGCGTGGCAAGCTGGGCTGATGCGTCCGGCGCACTACCAAAGAAGGCAGAGGCGGATACGACGACTGAGGCAAAAGAGAGTGCCAGTAATCTAAAGTTCTTGATGCTCATGGTTGGTATGCTTTTTGGCTTCTTATTGTGAATGGTCAAGCTTGTCCAGAGGAAATCGCTCCGCGGCGATAAAAAAGTCCGATCAACAGGATACCCAAGGGAAGCAAACCGGCAAGCACGTTTGCGGTTTCCGGGACGGACCGCAACTGGAATGCGTTAATCTGGGCGAATTCATCCATCACCGGAGGCACCGCCGAAAAGGTCAGAACCTGCGTCGATGAGTCGGCCGTAAACGTTCCAATCGCAAACTGGCCAAGACCTCCTTCGATTCCGGTGGTGTTATCAATGAGCGTTACCCCATTAAGGCCCGTTGCCGCCCGATGATTCTGAGACCCAGGGCCGGAGGTATTCGACCACCATTCAAACGTGTAAAGCCGGCCGACGGAGAGACCGCTCATTGTCAAGGTGAACGTGTTTGGATAAGAAACGATTGTCGAGGACGCAAGTAGCGCCTTGTAGGCCGTGGATAAATTTGCAAACGGAGTCGCCGCAGAACCGTAGGCAGTGTTGTCTGAGAGAAAGATGTCCGGCGTCGCAAGCGTAAAGCTGACGGGACCAATAGAATTATCGGGGTTCACGTACTGCTTTGTTACGCTCGACACCGGTCCACTGCTTGAATCTAGCGCGAACGATTGGAAGTTGACCCCATTGACCGTTTGGTTCGACACACCACCGTCCCCGACATTGAAGGCTCCGATAGTATTCCCAAAGTTGGCAACGTTACTGTCCCCAGTGATATCCTGCGCACCCGTCCACGTAATGAGGGCGGCTTGCGAGACGGTGCTGGTGACAAGGAATGCGGCCACAGTCGTCGTGACAATGGCCAAAAAATGTTTCTTAGTTCGTTTCATGCTGATAATTGGCGAGGTGTTAATAATTGAATTCTTCTCCGACAGGTCGTGCATATAGCGGTGTAGCGCAACGGGGATTGCACTGGCAACAAAATTCGCAAACTTGGCGTGACTTTGTTTGAGCAAGCGACGTGCCAGCATGGAAAAATGTTCCGATTCAAAAACGCAGACTTCCATAAGGTGCTCATGCAAAGATTTTTACTAATACCAAGATCCTCTTCTTATCCGGGATACCGCAACGAGAACATCAATGCATTCGCGAAAAGTGTAATCATATCCGACGCTTTGACTCTGCAGGTCGAGCATCATGTGGCATAAAATCCTTAAAAATGGCTACTTGCGACTGTAATCTGCATTGTAATCATTTCCGACACTCCATCAGGTTCTGAACTGTAACGGAACAGTCATGTGATTTAATAACCTCAACGCCAGCGCCTTAAGTCCATGGAAGAGAGTGTAAATCTTATGGCGGTCCGCATTTTCTTCGGAAAAGGCGAGTTGGTCTTTTACGACATAAAATAATTGCTTCCAACGATCTTCGTCCGATCAATCCGCTTGGACTCACTCCGACCTGTCCCGCCGTCCAGAGACGAGAATCTCCGCGTTGCGGCCTATTTTGGCAGGAAGCAACGCCTCAATTAGAACGAAAATTTGGCTGCGTCCGACTTTCATAATTTGAACGCCGGAGCCCGCGGTTCCGTGCTGCCGTCTATCTCCGCGACCGTGGATCGAGCGCGTCGCGGAGGGCGTCGCCGAGGAAATTCAAAGCGAGAAGGGTGACGGACATTGCCGCGGCGGGGAACAGCAGCAGCCACCAGTAGCTCCGGATGGGGTTGATCACATTCTTCCCGTCGCTGAGGAGGCTGCCCCAGCTCGCTTGCGGGTCATTGATGCCGAGACCGAGGAAGCTGAGGAACGACTCGTCGAGAATCACTGCGGGAATCGTCAGCGTGAGATAGACGACGATGACGCCAATCAGGTTCGGCAACAGGTGGCGCACGAGGATGCGCGCATGCGACTGCCCAAGCGCCCGCGCGGCGAGTACGAATTGCTGCTCCTTCAAGGCGAGCACCTGGCCGCGGATGATGCGCGCCATCGCCAGCCATTCGATGAGGCCGAGGCAGAGGATGAGGATGATGATTTTCGCGTAGCCCTCGATCCCGGGAAGCGTGCGATGCAGGGTCGTTTCCAGCCAGGGCGCAAAGGTGAAAATCGCCACGATGACGATGATGAGTCGGGGCACGCTGTGCAGCACTTCGATGAATCGCATCATCACATTATCGGTGCGTCCCCCGGCGTAGCCGGCGATGAGGCCATACGCGGTGCCGACGAAAAAGCTTACAAGCGCGCCGCAGAGACCGACGATGAGCGAGATCCGCGCGCCCTGAATCACGCGGGAGAACAGGTCGCGTCCATTCATGTCTGTGCCGAATGGATGCTGCCAGGCCGTCACCGCGCCGCCGTGTTCGAGGTCCGCCCGCGACTGCTCGGCGGAGAGCGGCAACCACGAGGGCGGATGCTGCGAATGCGGTGTCACCTTTTCCGGGCTGTAGGGAAAGACCACGGGGCCAAGGACGGCCAAAAAGGCGACGCAGCCGAGGGCCACCATCGCGGCGACGGCGGTGCGATTTTTCAACAGGCGACGCAACGCACCGGGCGGCTGCGCTGCGGGTGTGGATCGCGGTTCGCTCATGGGACGCGGGGCGGGTAAAAAGCGCAAATCGGGAACTGCGAATCTCGCACGGAAAACTGCCGCCGGCTGTTCCACCGCGACGGTGCCGCAAATTGCAAATGGCAATGCCCGGCTCTCATTTCGCAGTCGCTCATCATTCCAGCCGGATGCGGGGGTCTAGCCACTTGTAGGCGATGTCCACGAGGAGATTCATGGCCACGAGCAGGGTGCAGTAAATGGTGACGCTTCCGCAGCAGAGGAACACGTCGCGATTGGTCACCGAGTTCACGAAGAAGCCGCCCATTCCCGGCAGGCTGAAGACGGACTCGACCACGAGGGAACCGGTGAGGAGGTTCGCCGCAAGCGGTCCGAGGAAACTCACGACTGGCAGAATCGCGACCTTCAACACGTGCTTGTAGAGAACGCGCCGCTCGGCGAGACCCTTGGCGTGTGCGGTACGGACAAAGTCCTGGTTCAGCACTTCGAGGATGCTCGTCCGCGAAAGCCGCGCGATGTAGGCGATGAACGGCCCGGCCAGCGTGACCGATGGCAGGACGAGACTGGAGATTCCGCCCCACCCGCCGACCGGCAGCCACCCGAGCCAGAGGGAAAAGACGAGCGCAAGCGCGGGCCCGACGACGAAAGTGGGCACCGAGATCGCCATCAACGCGCCGAGCATCGTCGCGGTGTCGAGCCACGTGTGTTTGCGCATGGCCGCGATGCTGCCGAGCCAGAGTCCGATGCTCGTCGAGAGCAGCAAGGCAATTCCGCCGATGGTCAGCGAGGTCGGCAGTGCCACACCGATGAGTTCCCACACGTCGCGGTCCTTCATCTTCGTGCTCTTCGCGAAATCACCCTGCAAGAGACCGCTGAATCGCGCAGGGCGCCCGTGGGCTTCATCGGCGTTCTTTTTCGCCAGACCGATGTAGCGCATGCACTGCCACCAGATGGGGCCGTCGAGGTTGTGCTTCCTTTCCTCGAGTGCGATCGCCTCCTTGGTCCGCTGCTTCTCGCCGAGATTCAGCGGGTCACCGGGCGCATTGCGGAGCAGGCAGAAGGTGACCGTCACCGCAAAGAGCAGGACGAAGACCAGCGAGATGATTCGGCGAAGGATGAAACTGGGCATTCAATCGGCACGCCGCGCTTTCGGCACGGGGACGCCAAGGCGCTTACACGCCTCGCCGAGGTAGCCTGCGTCAATCTCGAATCCGATGAACGTGCTCACGCCACACACGCGCGCGCCCTCGGCGGCATGGCCGATGCCGAGGAATGGATCGAGCACCGTGAGTCCGTCCCGCTGGCCGTGCAGGCGGATGCACCATTCGGCAAGCTGCGCAGGAAATGTCGCGGGATGCGGACGTTCGCTGTCCCGGCTCATGATCGTCTTGTAAGGGATGAACCAGTTGTTTCCCCGGCAACGCTTGTCCTTCCCCTCCGTGTGACCCCAGCGCGCGATGTTGCTCTTGTAAACGTAGGCGACGCCGACGCCGGTTCGGTCGAGCTTCACGGTGCCTTCTTTCGTGAAGTGGAAAATGTATTCGTGGCAGTCATTCAGGAAGCGCGCTCCTTGCAACGGCTTGAAGTGACCGACCGAAATCTCCTCGCCGCCCTTCGGCTGCACCGTGATCGATTTCACCCAGTGCAGCGTGTTTTGCAGCGAAAAGAGCCGGCGCAACCGGAGCGCGATCTCGTGCGGGAACCAAGGATTCGCGGGCGCGGCGCCGACATTCAGGAAAAAAGAACCATCCGGTTTCAAAACGCGCCTGACCTCCGAGCACCAGCATTCGCACCAGTCGAGGTAGGCCTCGCGCGGCGCGTCGTCGCGGTAGCTCTTGTAGGCGATGTCGAGATTGTAAGGCGGCGAGGTGACCACGACATCCACCGAATCCGCCGGGAGTGCGGCCATGCCCGCGAGGCAATCTCCGAGGCGAAAATCAAAGCATGTGTGCCCGACAGGCCGCAGCACCGGCACTGCCGCTTCCGGCGCAGGAATGGAAAAGCCGGGGAGATCCTGCGGGACGCCGGCCGCGGAGGGCTCGCCTTTTCGCCGTGTTCGTTTTGCTGCCGAGGGTTTGGGATTCATATCATTTCAATGTCTGGATTGATTACGGTGCCGCCTTTGACCAAGGAGCCGGGCCACGACGGCCCTTCTCCCTGCGTGGCTGCGGGTGGAATACGGAAAACGGCTCACAACAGCGGAGCGAAGTGATTGTCGGGATCGAACACGGCGCGGACATTGCCACCGATGATCGCTTCGTGGAAAGCGCCAAGTCGTGGCGGAGCGCCGTCACCGCGGAGCACGAGGCCGCTGAGACCGACGCTGCGCAGCTCCGAGTCGAGCGCCTCTGCATGGATGGGAGAAGGGAGGGAAACGAACGCGACATTGCCCGCCGCGCTGATATGCGTGCGTGCGTCGGCCGATTTTTCGACGGCGGAGAGCAAGTCGTTCAGCTTCGCGAGCGTGATGGGAATTTTTGCGAGCAACCCCCCTGTGTGTGCCCACGTGAACTCACGCACCGCCGACCACGCGACATTGCCGTCCTGCTCTGAGAGCACCGCTGCCCCGGGCCACGTTTTCGCGATCTCCGCAGCAAGGGCCGCATTGGCCTCCCGTGGCCCGCCGAGTCTCGCGAGCAGACAGCCTTCAGCGGGAATGTAATCGAGGGCGTCGAGTTCCCATCGCGCCGAAGCGCCGACGGCGAGCCGATTCGCGGCATCGGTCGCGCTCGCGACCGGCACGCGCAGAGTCAGCCATGCCGGTGGATTGGGAAAGACCTTGAAGGTGAGTTCCACGAGAACACCGAACCGCCCGAGGCTGCCGACGAAGAACTTGGGAATATCGAAGCCCGCGGCGTTCTTCACCACCTTCGCGCCGCCGCGCAGCATTTGTCCGGTGCCATCCGCGAAGCGCACGGCGAGGATGAAATCGCGGACACCGCCGTAGCGGAAGCGCCCTGGTCCACTGAGTCCCGCGGCGACCGTGCCGCCGATCGTCGCGTCGCTTTCCACCAGCGGCGGATCAAATGGCAGATACTGTCCGCGCCCTGCGAGCGCGTCGCGGATTTCGCGCAGCGGCGTCCCTGCAAGCGCCGTGAAGGTGAACTCGCCTGGATCGTATTCGACGATGCCGCTGAGCCGCCGCGTGGAAATCAGCGCGACACTTTCATCGCACTGCGAGAGCCGCGGCTTAGTCCGCGCGCCGACTGCGAGCACGCGCGGATGTGCGCGGATCGCGTCGCAGAGTTCGGTTGCGTTGGCGGGAGTAAGCACGGGCGCGAGCGTTTCGATCCGCGCGGGAGGGTCAAGCGTTTGCGCGGGATTCAATGCCGGGCGCACACCGCCCGGCCAATTTGGCTGGAGCTTGCGCAACTGCTGAAACATGCCAGCATCCTGGAATGAAATTCGATCTGAAGTTCAGCATCATCGACATGATGCGCGACCGGCTTCACGCGGCTCTGTTTCAGCCGTTCGTCGTCGTTTTGCATTCGGGTGAAAGACTGCGGGTGAAGAACCCGGACGTGCTGACAGTCACCCTTTCAGGATGGGTCATCTACGACGATGGCACGAAGGCAAGGATGCTGAACCCTGCGCTCGTCGCCGAGATTGAAACCAAGTCGGCGAAGGCCTGACGCAATCGTCTGGCGTTCACTCCAATCACGACGCCATCGCCACAGCGGAGACGGTCACGATCGAAGACATGCGGGTGCCATTCCTCGGTCTCGAAAAACTTATCGAAAGCACGGCCACCTACCGCGAGCAGGATCGCGCCGATTTGGTGCGGCTGCGCGACCTGCTTGAGCTGAAACGCCAGCGCGGGGGTGCGGCGAGATGAAGTGATTAATCAGCTCGTCATTCGCGGTCTTTTGCTTCCGTTAGGCTGCATCCTTTCACGGCTTCCCAGCCGGAACACGGTCGTCCTTTTCGGGATCTGTATGGTGTTTAGAAACGAAGATTACTGTCCTCGGCAGGGCCGCACGAAGTTCACGCAAGGTGGACTGGGAGAGTTTGGTGCGGCCGTCGAGACGGATCGACTGCAAGCTTTGAAGTCCCTTGAGACCGTCCACGTTTTCCAAGCCTGTGCAACCCCTGAGGTCGATCGTCCGCAGGCCGGTGAGGCTCTTGAGGGCGTCCACATTTTGCAGTGCCGTGCAATTGCGGAGGTCGAGTCTTGGCAGGCGGGAGAGGCCCTTAAGGCCGTCGAGCTCTTGCAGATTTGGACAGTCACTCAGATCGAGCCATTCAAGCGCAGGGAGATCGCCGAGGTCATCCATGCGTTGTAGGGTGGCACAAGGGCCGATGAAGAGATTTCGCAAGCTGGAGAGTCTGCGAACGCCGTTTACGTCTTGCAGGGCACTGCAATTCATAAGGGTCAAATTTTGCAGGCCGGTGAGTCCTGCGAGGACGTCCACGTTTCGCAGGGAGGCGCAGCCTTCGATTTGAAGCGTTTCCAAGCCGGTGAGACCGCTGAGAGCGTCCACGCTTTGCAGAGAGCGACAGTTGAATAGGTCGAGCATTCGGAGGCCAGTGAGTCCCTTTAGCCCATCCACGTTTTGCAAAGCGGGGCAACTGCGGAAGGTGATAGTTTGCAGGCTGGTGAGTCCCTTGAGGGCATTCAAGTGCCCCGCCATGCATTCCTCGGCTTCCAAGTGCGTCGGACGCAGGCGAGGGAGCAAATGGCCGATGCTCTTGAGATCGTGCCCCTTAAAGAGAACGAGTCCTCGGAATTCGGGAACCGATGCCCCTTTGGGAGCGAATAGGCCCAAACGGACGCGCCAGACGATGTCGGAGGACTTGGGGCCGGTCCACGTGGCGCTTCGCTTGACCTCACTGACGGCGGCGAGGTAGGCGAGTTCGCGCCAGCAGAACCATGCGCAGATGGCGAGCAGCAGG
>Ga0105046_10003888_pt1 | contig 23740 bp, 18 predicted proteins | sample MAT03_FD_78385 | JGI IMG/M metagenome (GOLD analysis project Ga0105046, IMG submission 78385) | Freshwater microbial communities from Lake Fryxell liftoff mats and glacier meltwater in Antarctica - MAT-03 (megahit assembly) | ecosystem: Environmental > Aquatic > Freshwater > Ice > Liftoff...
AGCGGCTGGATGGTGGCGAGCGCGCCGTCGAGAAGATCGATCTTCGATACGGTCACTTGGTCCATGCCGAACGCGTCGCGGTACACGCCGGTGAGCGAGACCTTCTCGCCTACTTTGCGTTGGCCCGCGGCGGAGCCGGTGATCACGTAGAGGCCTTGGAAAGGGGCGCCCTGCGCGCCGGTCTGCACGAACATGAAGTTCTTGCCGCCCGAAGCGGGACCGATCGCGGAGATGAACGCTTCGCCGATGCGGACGATTTCGCCGTTCTTGGGGCGCGCGGCGTTGAGCTTGCGGAGCTGCGTGATGTCGACGGCGCATGCGGTCGCGCCGGGGTTCGCCGAATCGCACGATTCGCAGGCGTTGCCGCGGCCGTCCTTGTCGCTGTCGGCCTGGTCGGGGTTCGCGTCTTCGGGGCAGTTGTCGACTGCGTCGGCAATGCCGTCGCCGTCGCTGTCGGTGCCGCTCACTTGCGTGCATGCGTTCTTCGCGTCGCGCGGGCAGGGATCGCACGCGTCGCCGGTTCCGTCGCTGTCGGCGTCGGGTTGCTTGCCGCCGTCCATCGGGCGAATCGGGTTAAAGATGTCGGGACAGTTGTCCTTCGCGTTTTCGATTCCGTCGCCATCCTTGTCGGAGTCTGTGATTCCGTCTTTGTATTCTTCACGGAACGGCGAGCAGGAGGGCTCGTTGTCCGGCGTTTTGTCTTTGCAGAAGAAGAGCGGGTAGAACGCTTCGCCCGCCGCCGTCACGCTCGCGAGCGTGAGCCCGCCGTCGAGACAGACCGCTTTTTCCTGGCCGCAGACGCCGCCCGCGAGAGGCTCGCACGGCGTACCGCCGAGGTTCGCGCTCGCGAGGAGCGCCGCGTCGCCGTACATCGGCTTGCCGCCGCGGAGAACGAGCGCCACGTCTTCGACGCCGCCGTCGATCACTGCGCGGAAGTCTTTGGCCTTCGAGCCATCGAACACCGCGATGTCGGCGAGGTAGCCCTTCTTAAGCGAGCCCAAGATGTGCTGGGTGCCGGTTGCGAACGCCGCGTTGACGGTGACCATGCGCCACAGCTCTTGCCGCGTGAAGAACTCGTCGTAATAGTCGTCGTTGAGGGAGGCCGCGCAGGCCAGCTCGCGGAACATGTTGTGCGAGCCGCTGACGATCCAGTCGGTGCCGAGCGCGATGTTGACGCCGAGACGCGCGGCGACGGTCACGTCGGCGGTGTTGCCGTAGAGAACGGTGTTGGAGCGCGGCGACCAGATCAGGCTGGTGCCGTCGTTCGCCATCTCGCGGTAGTCGCTGGGGATGAGGCCGATGCCGTGGATGAAGCTCGACTGGTGCTGAAGGAGATCCTCGCCGGGGCTGCCGCTGACGCAGATGAACTCGTTGCGGGCTGCGGCGTCGATGCCCTCGGAGACGTGGGGAAGGTATGCGAGGTCGAGCGCGATCGAGCTTTCGGAGTCGATATCCTCGTAGCCGCAGCCACTGGTGAGCGTCTGGCCGTCGGCGTCGTTGAGCGGGAAGGTCTCGAAGTGGACGCTGGGGATCTGCAGCCCTTCCTTCTGGTCCCGGTCCAGATTCCTCAGGAAGCCCGAGGCCGCGCCCGAGCCGACCAGCGACGTCGCGCCGGAGATGAGGAAACGCAGCTCGCCCCACCGCACTTGATCGGCCGAAGCGCCGCTGTCGTAGGGGATCGGCGTGTGGTTGCCATTGCCTTCCCGCCAATCGTGGCGGTGCTCGTAGCGCTCGCCGCTGTCGTTGGCTGGGTCGTTCTGGGCGTACGTGATGTGCTCGTGGGTGTTGATGAGCCCTGGTGAGATCGAACCCTCCGGACAGGTGACGACCGTCGCGCCGGGCTCGGTCGCCTCGCAGTCGCAGCCGACGCAGGAAATGATCCCGTCGGCGCCCACCGCGACCTGACCGCCCCGGAGGACGGTGTACGGCAGGAGAACGTCGCCGATGAGGAGCTTGGCGTCGTTGCCGGCGTCGACCGCACAGCCGCCGCCGCCGATGGGGGCGAGGTTTTCGCACACCACCTCGGCCGGCGAGACCGTGCAGTCGGCCTCGCAGCCGTCGTAAGCGATGTCGTTGCCGTCGTCGCACGCTTCATCGAGATCCGTCTCGAGGACCCCGTTGCCGCAGCCGGGCTCGAGCTCGATGGTGCAGTTGTCGGAACAGCTCGGTCCGCCGTCGCACTCCTCGCCGTCATCGAGCACGCCGTTGCCGCACTCCGCCCCGCCGGCGCCGTTGCCGCCAGCGCCGCTCCCGCCGTCGCCGCCGCTGCTCGACGTCGCGGTGTCGCCGGTCGAGCTCGATGCCTGCGATGCGCTGCTGCTGGTCGGGCCACCGGTGCCGGTCGAGGACGGGGAACCAGGGCCGGTCGACGTGTTCGCGTCGTCTCCGCCCGAGCCTTCGCCGCCCTGACCTGTGGTGGTCGTCTCGGTCGTGTCGTCTCCGCAGCCCACCGCGAAGATGGCGGCGGATGTGAGGAGCCAGGTGGCGGTGCGAACAAGCGACACGCGTCGAAGCATGGGATGGATGCCCTTTCACACGTCGAAAGCGCTCTTGCCGACGTGACTCGGGGACTTAGCAGCGATCGGCGAGGGCGCCCACCCCGAGCCCACCCACGCAACAAAGCGTCGCCCGGTCGTCACTCGCGCGACGCAGGGGTAGCGTGGCCGGCCCTATGCCGACGCTCTATCACTTCCCTCCGTCGCCCTTCAGCCGCCGCGTTCGGCTCGCACTCGCCCTCAAGGGCATCCCGGTCGAGCTGAAGAACGGCCGCGAGGACCCAGACTCCATGGCGGAGGCGTTGCGTCATTCACCGCTCGGCACGATGCCGGTGCTGGTCGACGGTGATGTCGCACTGGGCGACTCGCTCGCCATCTTCCAATGGCTCGACGTGCAGTCGCCCGAGCCGCCTTTGTGGCCCCGGGACCCGCGGACCCACGCCGAGGCACAGCTCGTCGTCAGCTCGATGGACCGCGCGCTGGACATCTTCGTCGAGTACGGCACGCGCATCTTCGCGCTGCGTGCTCACGAGGCGTGGCCTGGGATCCGCGACAAGGCATTGGGCCGCTGCCGCGGAAGCCTCGCCGTGGTCGCCGAGCGTGCCCGAGGGCGCGAGGGCAGGCCGCTCGTGGGCGACGCGTGGGGTGCGGCAGACATCGTCGTCCTCACCGCGGCCGCCTGGTACGCTGGTCTTCCGGCGCGCGCGCCGACCTTCGCTCCCGCGGGGCAGATCCTCTCGCTCGGCGTCGAGCTGCCGCCCGCCATCGGCGCCTGGGCGGCCTCGCACGCCGGCCGCGCCGACGTGTTGGCGCTCGACGCGATTTGACGCGCTCTCGCGAGGCTGTAAAGAGGCGCCACCCATGAGCCTCGAAGTTGGCATCGTCGGCCTTCCGAACGTCGGGAAGAGCACGCTCTTCAACGCCCTGACCGCCGTCGGCGTCGAGGCGCAGAACTATCCGTTTTGCACCATCGAGCCGAACGTCGGCGTGGTGCCCATCCCGGACGACCGGCTGGCGACCCTCTCCAGGCTCATCAAGAGCGAGAAAATTCTCCCGGCGATCGTACGGATCGTGGACATTGCCGGCATCGTTCGCGGGGCTTCCACCGGCGAAGGACTGGGCAACAAGTTTCTCAGCCACATTCGCGAAGTCGACGCGATCCTCCACGTCGTCCGCTGCTTCGAGAACGCCGATATCGTCCACGTCGACGGCGCGGTCGACCCGATCCGCGACATCGACACCATCGACACCGAGCTGCTCCTCGCCGACCTCGAGACCGTCTCGTCCGCCTACGAGCGCATCAAGAAGCAGGCGACCCACAACAAGGAGCTGCAGCCCACCGCCGAGCTTCTGGGCAAGTGCGAGGCCGCCCTCAACGCCGGCACGGCGGTGCGCGCCCTCGGCGAAGGCACGCCGGAAGAGAAGAAGATCCTGCGTGGCTTCGGACTCATCACCGCCAAGCGCGTCCTCTATGTCGCCAACGTCGACGAGTCGGATCCGCTCGGGCAGGGGCCGCTCGCCCAGAAGGTGCGCGAGCGCGCCCAGGCCGAGGGCATGCGTGTCGTCGCCGTATGCAGCAAGCTCGAGTCGGAGCTCGCCGAGCTGTCCCCAGAGGACAAGGTCGAGATGCTCGCCGGGATGGGCATGAAGGAGCCAGCGCTCGCGACCCTCACCCGCGAGGCCTACGCCCTGCTCGACATGGGCGTCTACTACACCGCCGGCCCCAAGGAGATCCGCGCCTGGCAGATCCCCCTGAACTGCCCCGCGCCCAAGGCCGCTGGCGTCATCCACACCGACTTTGAAAAGGGCTTCATCCGCGCCGAGATCTACAGCGTCGACGATCTGGTCGCGCACAAGACCGAAGCGGGCATCAAGGCCGCAGGCAAGCTCCGCGTCGAGGGCAAGACCTACGTCTTCAAAGAAGGCGACGTAGCGAACTTCCTCTTCAACGTTTAGGCCCACGCGACATCCCCACTACGTATGACCGAGCGCTTGCTCGGCTTTTGTTTCGCCGTGACCATTCAAATCCAAGATCTCGGGAAATCGTTCGGGCCGCGCACGCTGTTCGAGAACGTGTCGGTCCAGCTCGTAGCCGGCGCGCGCTATGGCCTGGTCGGGGCGAACGGCGCGGGCAAGACGACGCTGCTCAAGATTCTCGCGGGCGACGAGCCGGCGACCGATGGCAGCGTCTCCATCCCGAAGGAGGCGCGGGTCGGCGTGTTGCGCCAGGACCGCTTCCTCGATGGGGAGGCGCGCATCGTCGATCTGGCGATGATGGGCGACAAGATCACCTGGGATCTGCTCGAGCTGCGCAAGGCGGTCGAGGCGCGGATCGAGTCGGGTAACGCGACGGAGGACACGCTCATCGAGCACACCGAGGTGGAAGAGCGGCTGCGCCTTTACGAAGGCCATACCCTCGAGTCGCGCGCGGGCGCGGTGCTTGCCGGTCTCGGCATCCCGGCGGACATCCAGAAGGACCCGCTGCGCACCCTTTCGGGCGGCTTCCAGCTGCGCGTGCTGCTCGCGCAGGTGCTCCTCGGCGGGCCCGACGTGCTCATGCTCGACGAGCCCACGAACCATCTCGACATCCTGTCGATCCGCTGGCTCGAGGGCTTTCTCCAGGGCTACCGGGGCTGCGCGCTCCTCATCTCCCACGACCGCGGCTTCCTCGACGCGGTCGTCACCGACGTGCTCGACGTCGATTTCGAGACGGTCTCCCTCTACCGCGGCAACTACTCCGCCTTCGAGAAGGAAAAGACGGAGCGCCGCGAGCGCATCGAGGCGGAGCTTGCGCGCAAGCAGGAGGAGATCGATCACAAGCAGTCGTTCGTCGATCGCTTCGGCGCCAAGGCGACCAAGGCCAAGCAGGCGCAGAGTCGGCAGAAGCAGATCGAGAAGATCGAAGCGACGATGGTCGACCTCAAGTCGAGCTCGCGTCGCGCGCCGCGCCTCAAGTTCGTCCCCGAGCGGCCGAGCGGGCGTGACGTCCTCACCGTCGACGAGCTCGCCAAGAGCTACGGCGACAAGCACGTCCTCAAGGGCGTGAAGCTCACCGTGAGGCGCGGCGAGCGGGTTGGCATCATCGGCGCCAACGGTCTCGGCAAGTCGACGCTCCTCAAGATCATCGTCGACCGGCTCGACCCCGACGAGGGCGAGGCGCGCTGGGGTCACGAGGCGCGCGTCAGCTACTTCCCGCAGGACCACAAGGAGCTGATGCCGGACCTGCGACAGAAGGTGGTCGACTACCTCTGGAGCTTTTGTAACGCCGAGGGCACCGCCTTCGTGCGCGGCCAGCTCGGCCTCGCGCTGTTCTCGGGCGACGACGCGGAGAAGAAGGTCGGCCAGCTCTCCGGCGGCGAGGCGGCGCGTCTTCTCTTCGCCCGCATGGCGGTGGAGAAGCCGAACGTGCTCGTCCTCGACGAGCCCACCAACCATCTCGATCTCGAGTCGATCGAAGCGCTGAGCAAGGCCCTGTCGACCTTCGAGGGCACGGTCCTCTTCGTTTCGCACGATCGCTGGTTCGTGACGCGGGTGGCGACGCGCATCGTCGAGGTGAAGGCCGACGGGATCGTCGACTTTCCTGGCACATACCAGGACTACCTGGCGCGCCAGGGCGCCGACCACCTCGACAAGGCCGCCGTCGTGCAGGCCGCCAAGGAGGCCAAGCGGGGCCACAGCGCGCCGCCCGGCGCGAGCGCGCCCGCCGTCCCTGTCTCGTGGGAAGAGCAGAAGCGACGTCGAAACCGACTCCGCCAGCTGGAGAAGCGCCGCGACGAGCTGACCCGCGACATCGAGGTGGGCGAGACCCGGCTGGCGGCCATCCAGAGTGAATGGGCCGACCCCGGGTTCATCGAGACCTCCCCCCCGACCCGCGGCCCCGCCCTCTCGAAGGAGGAAAAATCGCTCGGCGCAAAGGTCGAGACGCTGGTCGCCGAGTGGGAATCTGTCGAAACCGAGCTGGCGACGGTCGGGCCGCTGGTCGCCTGAAGTACATTGCGCGCGATGACCGCGCCGACCTTCGCCGACGTCACCAGCACGCTGGAAAAGCTCTACCCCCTGGCTCTCGCCGAGAGCTGGGACAACGTTGGGCTGCTCGTGCCGCCGGCGGGTGGCCTCCAGGGCCGCTGCCGCAGCGTCATGGTCACGATCGATCTGACCGAGGGCGTGCTCGCCGAGGCCTGCGCAGCCCATTGCGACCTGGTCGTGGCGTATCACCCGCCGATCCTCGCTGGCCTGCGCCGCTTCGATCCGTCGCGCGGGTCAGATCGCGTGATCCTCCGTGCCATCCGCGCGAACGTCGCGATCTACTCGCCGCACACCGCGGTCGATGCGGCACCCGCGGGCGTTACCGACTGGCTCGCCGATGCGCTCGGGCAAGGGCAGCGGCGGCCGATCATCGGGCCCAAGGTCCTGCCCGGCGAACCAATGAGTGCAGCGGTCGTCGGGCAGGGGCGCTTCGTCCAGCTGAACGAAGGGACGCTCCTTTCGACGCTGGTGGATCGCATCAAGCAGCACCTCGATCTGCCGCTGGTTCGCGTCGCGGCAAGTGAAAGGCACCGTCGCGGCGCACCGATCCAGACCGTCGGCGTGTGCGCGGGAGCGGGGGGCAAGTTGTTCGAGGAGCTGACCGAGGTCGATCTGCTTTGGACGGGAGAAATGCGTCACCACGACGTGCTCGCACGGGTCGCTTCGGGGACGAGCGTCGTGCTCTGCGATCACACCCCGACCGAGCGCGGATACCTGACGCGGCTCGGCGCGAGACTGGCGGGCGCGGTCTCCGGGCTCGAAGTGTTGATCTCCGAGGTCGATCGCGAGCCGCTCGTGCTCGCCTGAGCTTCGGCCCGAGCAGCGGCTTGGGCCTCCGCCTGACCCTCCACCTCACCCTCCGCGCAGTCGCGCACCCAGCCGAAGTCCCAGGGCGGAGCCACGCCGAACCTCTGGCGTACACGCTCCTCGGCGAGCGCGAGGCGTGGTGCGGCCAGCGCCGCAGAGATTCCCAGCACCAGGCCCGCGACGACATCGACCGCGAAGTGCCAGCGCAAGAGCATGGTGCTGACGATGATGTTGGCCGCGAAGAAGCCGGTCGCGATCGCGGGAAGCCTCCAGCGACGATCGCGCGTCGCGCGTCGCCACGCATAGAGGGTGAAGAAGGTCGGCGCCGCCGTGTGCAGGGATGGAAAGACGTCCTTGTTGGCGCCCCCGGCGGCGACAGCGTGGGTGACGCAGCTCCAGAAGAAGCCGCCGTCGATCGGTCGCTGGAACTCGGCAGCCAGGTGCTGCACCGGCCCGAAGCCGGGCACCGCCATGTATCCGAGCTGACCGATGCAGAACACCAGCAGCACGCCAATCGAAAGCTCGGTCGTGGCGCGCCCCGACCGCTGCAGCCAGATCACCGCGATCATGTAGGCGATGCCGATCCAGAAGTAGCTGAAGTAGAAGAATGAAAACCACTCGACGATCGCTGGGCGATTGAAGCGCTCGAGCCACAGTGCCGGCTCGACGCCGAAAAGGCGCAAGTCCAGCTGGTGGAGCGTCGCGTCGACCGTGTCGGTGCGAACGAGCGGCAGCAGGTCGCGCAACATCAAATACGTGTCGACGAGCACGCCCACCAGGCACAAGCGATACACCCCGGCGCGGATCCAGGTCGGTCCGCCGAAGCCTGCGCGCGCCACGTACGCACCGGTCGATGTCACCGCCAGCCCGACCAGGAGTCGACGTGCGCACGCAGCGGCCTCGAGGCCGTGCTCGGACGACGTCGCCAGGAGGATCACGAGCGCCGCGCAGAGATACAGCGCAAGGATCGCGTCTTGGAGGGTGAAGACTCGCAGCGCCGCCGGAACCGCGCGTGCCAAGCCCCAAGGCCGCAGGCCGAGGTCTTGGCGCCGGGACCGCAGGGTGGGAGGCCTGCCGACTGAGCTGCGAAGGTGAGAACGTGTGGCCACGTGTCCACGTCCTCGCAAACGCGAGGCCAAGACGGTGACGAACGTATTTTGTCGGCAATCGTGGCGACCATGCGTTGGATCGACCGCTGCGCCCGAGCCGCTTCGCTGTGCCGCTCCGCAAAGGGCGCTACGCGCTCGGCGCCGGCTTTTCGCGGAGGGACGGCGGTGTTAGCCAATCGACGAGCGTCGGACTCTCCGCGCTCCAGAGGAAGGGTCGATCATGTCGGATAAGGTTCGCGCGTCGCACATCCTGCTCATGTACAAGGGCTCGTCGCGCTCCACCGCGAGCCGCTCGAAGGACGAAGCGCTCTCGCAGATCACCACGATCAAGCAGCAGATCGACGGCGGCGCAGACTTCGCCGGGCTCGCCCAGCAGCACTCGGACTGCCCGTCGAAGGCCAAGGGCGGCGACCTCGGCCCGTTCGGCCGTGGCGCGATGGTCGGTGCGTTCGAGACGACCACCTTCGGCATGCCGATCGGCGCGACGAGCGACGTCGTCGAGACCGACTTCGGCTACCACGTCATCCGCCGCACCGGCTGAATCGGCTCACATCGGCGAAGGGGCGTGCGCTTCAGGCACGCCCCTTGTTTTTTTCGTCGTCGGGGCCGTTGGCACCGGTGCAGGGGACGACCATCGGCACCGCTCTTCAGGTCCGACGCGACCTGGCGCGTGATCAGCTGCGCGCGGCTGCGAGCACTTCTGCGGCGTGCGCGTCGGGCCTCACATCGAGCCAGACCTTGGCGATTTTCCCGTCCTTGCCGATGAGGAAGCTCTGGCGGGACGCATACTCACCGCTGACCGGAACGTGGAAGGCGCGCGCGATGTCGCCGCTGGTATCGACCACGAGCGAGAACGGCAGCGAATGCTTGCTCGCGAAGGCATCGTGGCTCTCCGCGCCCTGCATCGAGACGCCGTAGACCTCGACGCCCGCCGCTTGCAGATCGGTGTGCGCGTCGCGCAGGCCCTTCGCCTCCATCGTGCAGCCGGGCGTGTCGTCCTTTGGATAGAAGTACACGAGCACTTGCTTGCCCTTGAGGCTTGCAAGCTCCACCTTCTTGCCGTTCGAGAGCGTGAGCGTGACCACGGGAGCCGCATCGCCCACCTTCAGCGGCTCCGCGGCCGCGGCGGAGTCGGGCGAGGCCGAGGTCGCGCCACCCGACGGCGGCGTGCTGTTGCCGCACGCGGCGGTGAGAGTGATCGTGAGCGTGGCGGCGAGCGTGGCGAACCGCTGATGCCATCCGGCCGGGCGACGAAGGAGCGCGGCCGGATGGCATCGAGGTGCCGGACCAAGGGAGGGACGTAGTCCCGACTGCGGCTGGAATGCGGGTGCGAGCAGAGCTCGGCCGAGAGGGGTCATGGGCGACCAGCTTGATCGCTCAGGCACCTGTTCGCAAGACGACCATGGGCCGTTCGGACGACATGCTGGAGGGGCCGCGGGCCGTGACGACGACGCCTTCTTCGTGCAGAGTCGCGCCGTGTCCTCGCCCGAAGGCTCCGACCCCGGCGAGCGTCCCACCGTCGTGACGGGCCCACCGGCCGGCGTCGACGAGCGCGGCGCCGCTGCTGCGAGCCAGCACGCGGCGGTGCCGCCGAGCATCGCCATCGTCGTGCCGAGCGAGGCGCGGTCCGCGGTCGACGACGACCCGATGGCGCGAACCATGCTGGGTCCGCCGCCGGCCAAGACCCGCACCGCGACGAGCGACGAGGAGCCGCCCGCCGTGCGCCTGCGCCTGCGCCCCCCGCGAATCGCGAGCGCGAGCGCGAGCGCAACCGCCACGCCGATGTCGCGGACGTCGGGGACCCACTCCCCGACCATCGAGCTCGATACGCGCAAGCTCGAGGGCTGGGAGCCGCCTCCGTCGAGCAGCGAGGCCATGCCGCAAGGGCTGGCGGCGGCTCGCGCCACGGTCTCCTCGTTCTTCAAGCGCCACGAGAAGCTCCTCTGGTGGGCACACACGGTCTACGCGCTGAGCCTCGGTTTGTTCGTCGCGACCTTCGCTCAGAAGGGCTTCGAGCGTGCCCGCTGGCTCGCGGTCTCCCTGGCGCTTGCGTGGATCCTCGTCGCGCTTTTCTTCCGGTTCTTCGGTACCGGGGCCCGGCAGGACTTCCTCACGGCGTGGCCGGGTGCTCGCCGCCGCTTCTTCGTGATGACCTACCTCATGAAGAACCTCTTCCAGGGGATGCTGTTTTTCCTCCTGCCGTTCTACTGGCGCGCTGCCAGCCTCGACGCGGGCACGGCCGCGCCCCTCGTGCTGGTGGCGTGCTGCGCCGTCGTCTCGACCCTCGATCTCGTGGTCGATCGCTTCCTCTTCCGGTGGAAGGTGATGGCCAGCGTCTTTTACGGCGTGACGCTGTTCGGCGCCATGCAGGTGGTCATCCCTGCGCTCTTCTCGGGGGTCCATACGCTGACCACGCTGGCCACGTCGGGGGGCCTCGCCGTCGCGGCGCTTCTGCTCTTCCACCTTCCGCTGGTGACGCTCAAGCGGCCGCTGGTGCTGGGGCTGTTCCTCGCCACGGTCGCCGGCGGAGCCGCCGGCGCGTATGCCTTGCGTTTCGCCATACCTGCGGTGCCGATGTTCGTGCGCGAGGGCGGCGTGGGGCCCGAGCGATCGGCCGACGGGGCGCTCGCCCTCGATGTGCGCTCCTTCCGCGCATCGCACATGCCCGGCGTGTGGGCGGTCACCGACGTGGCGATCGTCGGAGCCGCCGAGCCGCTGATCCATGTGTGGAAGCACAAGGGGCGCCTGGTCGCAGGCGCGGCGCCTGCCGCTGCGACCTTCCCGCAGCAAGGGACGGTGCGCGTGGCATCCTACTTGGCTCGTGGATCGATGCCGTCCGACCCATCGGGCCGGTGGTCGGTCGACGTGCAGACCGAGAGCGGGCAGATCGTGGGGCGTGCCTCGTTCGAGGTGCGTCCCTGATCGAGGTCGCGTGCTCGCCCACCTCCTGGGCGCTGCACCACGCCGACCTCTCGCCTGATCAATGACCTCGTGCCGTGCCCGCAACGGGCGCGATTTCGAAGGCGTGGCCGCAGATGGCGTCCCCGCTTGGGGCCGGAGCGCCATAGCCTGCGGCGCAATCATGGGCTTGTGCCGCGCGGCGATGCGTGTGGGACCCCATGCATTCGGAAACATGAGAAGAGGTCGGTCGATGAACGAGTCGTGGAGCGTGGGTCGCGGTGTCCTGTCGGTGTTGTTCTTCTCGGGCGCGTCTGCGCTCTCGTTCGCCTGTGGCGACGGTAGCGGGGAGGCCAAGTCGGACACCGCGGCATCGGGTGCCCCCGCTGCCAAGCCGGCGAAGGCCGACGGGTCTGCCAAGCCGGCGGCTGCTCCCCCGCCGACCGCGAAGGCTGCCGACGCAGCGCCGGCCGCGAAGGGTGACGCACCTGCACCGCAGGCCGTCACCGCGCCCGAGCAGCAGAGCTACCCGCTCGGCAACATCAAGGCCATCCCGGACAGCTGTTCCAACGCACACGTCATCCTCGCGAATGCGCCCGCATCGGTCGGCGTCGACTACGCATGGCAATACTCGAAGCAGGCCATGCTCGCGAACCAGCAGTTCAAGACGGGGTCCAGCGCGACCGCGCCGGGGCAGGTGAGCTTCGCGGTACACCAGGGTGACGCGTCGATGGCCGAAGCGTTCGCGCTCGTCGCGACCTGCGCCGACGGCTCGACCTGCAACCGCCTGGCGTCGATGTACAAGGCCGTCGTGAAGTCCTCCAACCCGCAGGTCCTCTGCGGCGACGTTCCCAAGGCCCTCGCGCTCAAGAAGAAGATCGATCTGCTGGCGGGCGACCCCGCCTCCAACGTCCCGGCCGCGAGCGACACCATCGGCAAATGCGCGCGCGTCGCCGCCTGCACCATCGCAAGCAAGCCCGACACGACGGACGACGTCGGCATCCAGTGCCAGAAGGCGCCGACCAAGTTCAAGACCGAGTGCGCGACGAAGTATCCGTGCGCCGAGGTCATGGCCTGCCTCGGTCAGTGACGCGTCTGGTCGCCTGACCGGCCTGAACCGGCGGTTCGATCCTCCTCGTCCGCGGACGAGGAGGATCGCTTCACGCCAGAGCGCGCGCCACGCGCGGCGTCACAAGCGCGTGACGTTGAAGGACACGTCCACGACCTTGTCGGGCTTGCCGCCGAGGACCCCGGTGAACGAGGCGCTGCCGACCAGTGTCGTCGCGTCGGTCGACGTGATGCGCAGCGTCCACTCGGCGTCCGTCCGGTACTGCTCGAGGGGAGCCGTTCCCCCGTCGACGCCCTGTTCGGTGTAGGCGGCGACGCCTTGCTCCGACAGCGACGGGACCGTGTACACGCCCGGCTGTTCGAAGCCGTTGGCGGCCATGCCGACGGTGCGGCCGATCTGATCCTCGGACACCTGGCACTGCAAGCTCCAGCTCGCGGCATCGCCGGTGACGATCGCGCCGAAGCCCGAGGCCACGTAGGTCTCACCGTCGACGGTGAACTCGCAGGTGCCTTCTGCTGCGACTGGAGGCGCGCCACCCTCATCGCCGCCACTCGACGACGAAGATGCCAGGGCGCCGGTCGATGCGGCGTCCGAGCTCGAGGTGACGTCGGAGGACGATGCGGTGGCGCCGCCCCCGCCCCCCGTGCCCGAATTGGTGTCGTCGCCGCAGGCAGAGAGAAGGGCAAGCAGGATCGTTGCGCGGAGGAGTCTCATCCTCGCAGACGAGGCCACTACCGATTTGGCGTCAAGTGCCGTAACGGCGAGGCTTTTTTGGTGTGCTGGGCAGATCGTTCAATGGATCCCATCGCGAAGCCACTCGCCGAATCGCTCGCCGATCATGAGGGTCGGCAGGTTGGTGTTGCTGGTGGGAATGGTCGGCATGAGACTGGCGTCTGCGACATAGAGCTCCAAGACGCCACGCACCCGTCCCCACGCGTCGGTCGCGCCGTCCTCGATGCGCTCGGCGCTCATCGGCACGGTGCCGCAAGGGTGGTAGCCACTTCCGCTGATCTGGTGGAGTACGGCGTCGATGGTGTCCCGTCGTCGCAGCACCTTCCCCGCGGGAAAGAGCGGCACCGCGAGCTCGGCGAGAGGCTTGCGCCGCGCGAGAGCCGAGAGCAGCTCGTAGGCGTCGAGGGCCCGGCTGCGATCGAAGGCGTCGTCGAGGAACCGATTGTCGATCCGCGGCTTGGCCGCGAGGTCACCACTGGTGAACACGATGGATCCGGCGCCACGCGGCTTGCCCATGCTGCTCATCAGGCTGACGCAGGGAAGTGCCATGTCGCGGATCGGAAGGATGCTCCCGGCCTGCGCCTGCATGTCGGCAGGGTGGGGACTGCCGCGCGAGGTGAAGCGCGTCATCACCTGGATCAGCGGATCGGACGTGCGGACGAGGCTCCGCGAGCGGGGCGCCAGGATCATCGCGACGCCGAGGTGATCGAGCAATCGCGCGGCGACCGTCGGCGACTCGACGCGCAGCTCGGCGCCGACGCGCTCGACGCTGGCGCGCGGGCCGATCCCAGAGCGCAGAAGGATCGCGGGCGTCCCGATGGCTCCACCCGAGAGGACGACGCGATCGCCGTGCTCGACGTGCGAGGCCCCCGATGCGTCGACCACCTCCACGCCCGATGCGCGCTGCCCCTCGAAGATCACCCGACGCGTGGTGAGCCCCGCGAGGATGCGCAGGTTCGGGCGCGCTCTCGTCTTTGCATCGAGATAGCAGCGCGCGGCGCTCATCCTCTCGCCGTCGATCTTGTTCATCGCGTGCGGGCCGACGCCCGCCTGTTTGGTTGCATCGTTATGGTCGTCAGTCTCGGTGAAGCCGTGCTGTTTGCACGCCTCAAAGAAGGCGGATTGCCAGGCAACCAGTTCCTCCGGACGATGGCGGCGGATGGGAATGGGCCCCGCGCGACCGTGCTGGTCGTTGTCGAAGTCGAGATCGGTCTCCAGACGCTTGAAGGCGGGCAGGCACTGGGCCCACGACCAGGGCGCGAGGCCGAGCTCGGCCCACTCGTCGAAGTCGTAGGGGAAGCCGCGCAGCGCGATGCACGTGTTGACCGCGCTCGATCCGCCCACGACGCGCCCACGGGGGAACGGGAAGCTCACGCTCGAGGGCGAAGAGCGATGTCGAAAGCCCCAGTCGTGCGACTGCATCGCGTTGCGCCGGCCATTGCGAAGATCGGCGGGCCAGCTCGCGGGTGACGCGCCGTAGTCGGGGCCGGCTTCGACGACGATGACCTCGTGGGCCGTGCTTTCGCTCAGGCGCGCTGCGATGACGGCTCCGGCCGAGCCTGCGCCGACGACGATCGTTCTCAAGCCTTCACTCGGTGCGACCGTCTATCACGGCATCGAGGGTCGGCTCGAGATCGACTTGGCCGATGTGACGCGCAACGATGCGCATCGACCGAGGATCGAGTACGAGCGCCTGCGGAAAGGCCCGCGACGACTCGTTCGCGAGCGAATACGCTGGGTCGTAGGCAACGGAGGTATCTTCGAGCCCGTACTGGTCGCGCCACCGCCAGGCCGACTCCACGTCCGCCGGGCTTCCGTCCTCGTCCTCGACGACCAGCGTCACCACACGGATGCCACGATCCTTCCAGTCGCTTTCGTACTTGTCGGCGAGGCCCTCGGCGACTTTGCGACAGGTCGGGCACCACAGCGCATCGATGTAGACGACGATCGCGGTGACGTCTTCGCCGTCGCCACAAAGCGCGTAGTCCTCCAGGCCGACCGTCGTCGGCTCGATGGCGCCCGGCTCGAAGCCGTCCCAGGTGAGCGTCGGGTCGAGCGTCTCCTGCTCGTGCGTTCCGAATGGCCCCGACCACTCCGCACAGGGGAGCGTGCCGCCACCCTCGCCATTGCCCGATCCGCCGTCACCCGATCCGCCTCCGCCCGCGCCGCTCGGGAGCTTGCCGGTGCCCAAACCCCCCGGAATGGCGTTGGCCGGTGCACCATCGCTCTCGGGCGTGCACCCCGCGAGCGAGGCGATGAAGACGAGCGCCAGCAGCGCGTGATGTGAAAGGCCAGGCACGAGCCGTCGATCGTAGCAGGGCGTCAGAACTCGGCATCGCCGAAGTCCACGGCTTGTTTGGGTCGGCTCGCGGGCGAGGCGGGCGGCTTTGGTCGTGTTGCCGGGTGGGAGACAGGCAGCGGGGACGACGCAGACTCGCGCGGCGTGACAGATGAAGCGCTCGCCACAGGCAGCGCCGACGGGGCTTGCGCCATGCTCGCTGAAGGCGCCGTGGGTAGGGCAGTGGTGGAAGGAGACCCCAGCGCCACGACGGGGGCGAGGAGGCGCGAGCTCGACACCAGAGGGACGTTCGTCAGGGTCGAGACCGACTCGGACTCCCGTCTACCAGGGAAAAGGACCGTGCCGACGAGTGCGAACCCGATCGCGAGCCCCAAGATCAGCGCGACGTACAGGCTCTGGGCTGCGCGCCGTTTCGGCCGGACCCCCGGCGCATCGAGCGCCTCGGGCGATTGCAGGGTGAAAGGACCGGGCGTGCGGCCTGGAGCCTCCGGTGTGGAAGGCGAGGCCGCCCGAGCTTCGAGACGCGTCGCTGCGGGGGCGCTGAGCCGCGCGGGACCATGCGACATGCGCGTCGTCGGGCGGTCTTCGGTCGCAGCCCGCGCAGGCGCTTCGTGCGGCACGACGATCTGCGGAGCCGGTTGCCGCGCAGGCACCATCGCCCGCGGCGCTTCCTCGGTGCGGACGAAAGGAAGCTGCGGCGTCATTTGGCTCGCTATCGGAACCTGAACGCGGCTCGGTCCGACGGTCGCAGGCCGCTGGTGCGTCCGCTCGGGGAAACGAACCGCCGTCTCGCCTTGCACGACGGCAGGTGTCGAAAAGAGCCGCCGGAGGCTCGCGAGCGCGTCGAGCACCATGGCCATCTCGAAAGGTCGCTCCTCGAGCGGCGCCATGCAGCTCGCGACGAAGCGCACCAGCGGCCGCGGCGCCGACGGAACCACGACGTCGAGGCGCGGCTTGTCGGCCTGGCGATGCCACTCGCTGCCGCATCGTCGGCGCCCGCCAAGGCCGGGCCCGAAGGCGCGCCGCCGCCAGTTGCGGCATCTTCTGCGCCTCGGGCCGACGCGCCCCGGCTGGCGGAGCGGGCATCGTGTCGGACACCATCATCGAGGCGAACCCTGCTCTGCGCATCCCCAAGGAGGCGTTCGACAAAAGCCGCGAGGCGCGCGGCCGCATGGCCGCCAAGGCCGAAGCGGAGCGCAAGCATCGGATGCGCATGATTGTCCTCGCCGTCGTGGCGGGCGTCGGGCGTCGGCGTGATCTACGGCTTCTACGCGTTGGGGGCCTTCGGAAAAGATCAGCGCCACGTTCACGGAGGCGAAACGCGCGTGGAGGTCACGCCCGAAGGCGCGGACATCACCGTCGATGGCGCGCTCGTCGGTCGCAGCCCCTTGCTCGATGCCATCTACTTCGAGCCAGGCAAGCACGTGGTGGAGGTCAAGTCCGTCGGGTATGTCGCGCGGCGCGACGAGATAACCGCGAACGCGGGGGCCGTGACCACGCTGCAACTCGATCTGCTTCGCGAGGGAGCCGCTGCGCCCCCGCCCGTCGCTCCTCCACCGGCCGCGGGACCAGGTCCGGTCACGCCGCCTCCGCCCGATGGTCCCTACGGTGAGGGGCAGGCGCTGTGGCTGGGGTTCGTGATCGGCGGGGCGGGGCTGGCGGTGCTCGGCGCGGGCACCGGCGTGTTCGCCGCCGGGAGCAGCGCGTCGTCGAGTGCGGACGAAGCATTTGCCGCGGTCGCCGCCGCCGGCGACACCGGCGCATCGGGCTCGACGAGCAGCTCCTCGAGCGACGGCGCTGGCGGCGCGGGCGGCGCGGGCGGCGACGGCGGCGCGGGCCCCGGTGGCAGCACCGGCACAGGTGGCGACGGTGGCGGCGGCGGCTCTCCCCCCGGCTGCGAGCTCGTTGCAGGTCAAACCATCGCCGCCACCTGCGGCATCTTCGTCAACGCCTCGTCCACCGCCGACTCCCAAGACGGCTCGCAGGCCTCGCCATATACGACCCTCGCACAAGCTGTCGCGGTGGCAGCCCGCACCGGCGACACCATTTACGTGTGCGATGCAGCCGACGAGCACGACGAGGCGGTGACCCTCGACGCGTCGATGTCTCTGGTGGGCGGCCTGGGCTGCGCGACGTGGACGTGGTCCGAGACAGGCCGGACGACGTGGCGCGCCCCCGCCAACCAGACGCCGCTCACCATCGGCAGCGGCGCGACCGTCTCGCTCCAGAACTTCGACATCCGCGCCTCCGACGCGACCCTGCCGGGGCTGTCCTCGGTCGGCATCTTCGTTTCTAACGCGACAGTGGACATCGAGCTGTGCGACGTGTCGGCGGGCAGCGGCGCTGATGGCGCGGACGAATTCGGGGCCGGCGCGGCCCCGAAGGCCGCCGATGGCTTCGAGGGGAACGACGGCTGCAACGGCGACGCGCTGACACCTGCGGTCAGCGGCGGACCAAACACCTGCGGTGGCTCGAGTCGCGACGGCGGCTCCAGCGGCAACGGCACCAACAACGCCGCGCTCGGCGGCAATGGCAACTCAGGCCAGCCGGTCGTCACCGGCGGCACTCCGGGGCTTGGCGAGGGGGCAGAGGGCATCGGCACCCAGTGCAGCATCGGCGGCCCCGGCGACCCCGGCGGCGCCGGCAGCCCTGGTGCCGGCGCGGACGCAGGCTCGCTGGGCACGCTCGGCGCTGCGGGCTTTGTGCCGGCGTCGGGCTCGCCGGGCTCGGCGCCCGGCACGCACGGCTCGGGCGGCGGTGGTGGTGGCGGCGCCAACCTCTGCGTGGGCGCGGGCCCGTCGGGCGGCGGGGGCGGCGCCGGCGGCTGCGGCGGCGAGGTCGGCGCGCCTGGCGAGGGCGGCGGCGCGAGCATCGCGCTCGCGTCGGTGGGCTCGACGGTCACGGTGACGAGCACGACCCTCACGACCAGCGCCGGCGGCGAGGGCGGCGAGGGGGCCGCGGGCCAGCCCGGTCAGCTGGGCGGCGACGGGGCCAACCAGGGAGGCAACGGCAGCGGCGCGTGCCCCGGCGGCAACGGCGGCCTTGGCGGCCAGGGCGGCTCGGGCGGAGGCGGTCGCGGCGGCCATAGCCTGGCCATCGCGTACGCGGGCGACGCCCCTGCAACCGACGCCACCGTCAGCTACGAGCTCGGCGCCGCGGGCCTCGGCGGCGACGGCGGCGTCGGCCTCGACGCCGTCAACAACCCCGGAGGCGTGGGCGAGGCCGGCGAGGCGGGCGAGATGCGGGAGCTGGCCGGTGAGTAGCTATTTGCCTCCCGCCGACGACGAGCACCGCGACCCGATCGAGCGCGTCGCCGACGCCATCGCACGCGAGAACGTCGACGGCGTCCGTCACCTGCTCCCACCCGAGATGGCTGACGATCTCGAAGAAATCATCGCCGTCGCGCTCGCGCACCAGCCCAACCTGCGGCGCATGACGCGGCGCCTCGTGCCCGATCCGATCGTGGCCGGCAGCGGTGACGTGGTGGCGCCCGGGGTCGACCCCTCTGCCGCTGCCTCCGACACCAAGGGGCGCGCCACGGGGAGCCAGGGGCGGTGAGCCAGCTCGCACTCAGCCTGGGTCAGCAGGCGCTCGTGACGGACCATCGCCACATCGCGCTCGGCATCGCTGGCCGGATGTGGCGTACGCGCAGGCACCTGCCGCGCGAAGACTTCGTGTCGAGCGCCGACCTGGGCCTCGTGCAGGCTGCGCGGACGTACGAGGCCGCGCGCGAGGTTCCCTTCCCGCCGTATGCGTCGTGCCGCATCGTCGGCGCCATCCGCGACTGGATCGGCGACGAGTCGCGATTCATCACGATCCGCCGTGCGGCGCGCGAGTGTGCGCTCGGCGTGGCCGCTCAGCTCGACGAAGACGAGGGTGGCTTCGAGGCCGACGACGCGTTCTACCGCCAGAGCGTCAGCGATCGGGCGATGGCGATCCGTGCAGCGTTCATCGCGGGCTTCGCCGTTTCTGCGCTGTCCGCGCGACGTGCCGAAGGCAGCCCCGACCACATGCAGGAGCTGGGGAGCTACTGGCTCGCGATCGATGCGCTTCGCGACTGCATCGCGACGTTGCCCGATCGCGATCGCGACGTGCTTGCGAAACACTATTCGAGGGGAGGACGCTCGAGTCGCTGGCGAGCGCGACGGGCAAGAGCTCCCGCACGCTTCGCCGCATGCACGCCGACGCGCTCGTCCGGCTCGGGCAGCGGCTCGAGAAAGTGGGCGTCACGGGTGCGCCCGCGACGCCTGAAGGGACGTGAGGCGAGCACGCAGCGTCGCCGCGCTGCCCGGATGGCCGGGCGCCTGAGATCGAGCCGGCCTCCTCGTGGGTTGCCACGGGCTCTATTTCTGTCCGCTGTGGCCTCGACTCGGCGACAAGAGATCTGAGCGCTCGACGACGCGCGCGGCGATGCTCTGGTGCGGAGATAGGAAGATGGAGAGGACAACCCAGCGTCGCAGAAACCTCGGCTGCGTCATCGCCGCGCTCTTGGTCGCCCTGCTCGGCGCCGGCATCGCCGGCTGGGCGCTCTGGCCGGCGCGCGAGACGCACCCGTGGATCCGGGTGCGAACGGCTCCACCGAACGTCGCGTGCGACGCCGTCGATCTTGAGCTCGAGCTTCAGGCGAACCGTGCCCATGTCCGCACCTGGACGGCCATGCCTGGCATCGGCTGCAAGGCTGACGTCTTCGTCGTGCCGCTGACCCCTCGGCAGCGAGCGCGCGCACAGCGCGCCGGGGCAGAGGTCGGCAGCCCCAAGATCCCCATCATCATTGCATTCGGCGAGCGACGCGACGGCATGGTCACGATCGAGTCGGTCAGCGAGACAGGCTTCCGCCGGCGCTTCAAGGTTCAGGATAGGCTGCCGCCGGGAACCAGCGAGATCGAGGCGCTCTATCGCGAGCTCGTTGCGGCCGGCCCGGCGCGCGCAAGCTCTGCCACTGCAAGCTCCGCCACTGCAAGCTCCGCCACTGCACCGTCGACGCGCCCGAACGGGGGCATCCCCGGCGCGCCGCGCCCGACACTGGCCCCGCCGACACCCGGCGCACTGCCCATCCGCGCCGCGGATCCCCGGCGCGCGGACGTGACGGAGATCGTCGCGTCGCTCGAGCCCGACGCGCTGGGGCGCGCCCCCGGTGCGTACCTCGAGTCGTTCTCTGCCACGGTCCTGCCGGACGGGAGCATCGACCTGCTCGCCGGCGCCGTCTTCGTCACCTTCGAAAACGCGACCACGTCGCTCAGCTACGCAATCCGAGGCGGAGCTGCGTCGCCGCCGACCGTCATGGGGGCGACCGTCATCGTCCCCGGGAGCACCTCCCGCTGTTCGTCTCGCGACCTGTTCGGCAAGGGTACCGCTGCGGGCATGGGCAGCGCGACCGATCACATCGCGCTGGTGTTGGCGCCTCGCGCGGGCGGGGCGACGCGCGTGTGGCAGCTGACCGCGAACGGTCGACGGGTGGCGACCTTCGATGCGGAGCGGTGCACCCTGCTTCGGCGCGGCTGACCCCTGGCCTGCTATCCCATGCAGCCATCGCACAGCCAGGACCTTCGCGCCGCCGCCTCCTCTGCTCTCGTGCGCCACGGCGTGCTGGAGCTCATGGCGGCAATCGAGCAGCTCCGCGAGCAGCTCGCGCAGCTGCGCCGCGAGCGTTCGATTGCGCGCGGGACGATGCCTTGGTGGGAGGTTCCACACGGCGCGAGCGTGGATTCGTCGCGCGCTCGTGTGCTCGACCGGCGCGTCGGAGAGCTCGAGCTCGCGGAGCGTGATCGGCTCAGTGCGTTCGAGCACGCGGTCGACCAGGCGCAAGCGGAGCTGCCGCCGATCGGCATCGTGGTCCGGGTGGAGCGGTGCCTCGATCTCTCGCACGCCGCGGCGCTCAGCTCTACGTCGCCTGACGATGCGCTCGTCGCGGCGCTCGAAGACCTCGCCGACCGGGTGCTCGGGTTGTGGGCACCCGGGCTCTCGACGGAGATGGCCGCCGACGAGCTCATGGACCCGGCACGTGCGTCGGCGGCCGCAGCCGCGGACCCCGGCCCGCCCAGGCCGGACCCACGGCTAGGCTGGGCCGCGTCCACGCCGAGTGAGATCCTTTGCCGCGCGGCACGAGCGCTCGACCGACCCGAGATCGATGCGGCCCGCGAGCGCGTGGTCCGTGAGCGCGCCGAGTACGAGCAGTGCGCTGCGCGCCTGCACGAAGTCCGGAAGGGTGCTGGTCTGCTGCGCCGGTCGACCAGCCACGATGCAGCGGCTCGCGAACGACTCGTGCACCAGGTGGCGACCGAGCGGCACGAGCTGACCGCCGCGTGGGAGGCGCTCCACCATGCCGTCGGACACGCGCTCGCTGCGACGCCGCCGCTGCACATCGCCCGCACCGCGGTCGCAGCTGCGGGCGTCCTCCGCGCGCGCCTGACGACCTGGGAGGTCGTAATCGTACCGACCAGCCGACCCCCGGGGACGATGATGTTCTCGCCGAGGGTCTCGAGGCGAGGTCGTGCGGTCATGTTCGCGGCGCTCCGCGATCTCCAGATCGCAACGGAAGAGGCGTTCCCTGGCCTCCTTGGGTTGCTCGCGCCCTCCGCTCTGCCAGGCGTCGCGCCAGCCCGCCCGGACGGCGGGGACGCGCATGGTCCGTATCGGCAGCCGCCCAAAGCGGAGCCGATCGCCGCCGCAGCGTTCGGCGGACAAGACGTGGTGTCGGCTGTCGCCCACCGCGCTCGGGAAAGCGGTCTGGATCAGCGCCTCCGATCGCTGGTCGCGCACGGTGCTGCGCTGGGCGCGGTCGCTCGGAGCGAGCGCCGGGTCACGAGCGAGCGCGGGATCTTCGAGAAGATCGGGGGCTGGTTTTCCTCCCAGGAGGATCCTGTCGAAGCACGCACGCGATGGCATCGTGCGCTGGCGTTCGCCATGCTGGATCAGGCCGAAGCGACCATCGCAAGCGCCCGTTCTGGCATGTTCGCGCTCGATTTTCGTGCGGCGCTGGCCGCGGCTGCCGGCCGGTTCATCGCCATCTCGGTGGTGAGCAAGCGCGCGCCCATCAGGCTAACGTGCGCGCTGCGAGGCCAGCACGAGACGATCGAGGCGCTTGCGGAGGCGCGCCGGCTGCTCGTCGGCGCGTGGGGCGATCCCGGCGACCGGATGGCGCTCATCCAGGAGCTGCACGCAACCTTGCGCCCAGGGACTTGGGTCGGCCGATCCCATTCGGTGGGCCAGGCGCCGCGTGCCCTGTCTCGCCGCGAGCTGGTCGCTGTCCTGGCCGATCAACTTTGCCAGACACCCTTTTTGGCAGTCGCCGAAATCCTCGCGTCTGCGAACCACGAATGGATGGAGGCCTCCAGGCTCGCGACCGATGCGTCGTCGCGCGTGACGTTGTGGGATCGGCTCAACGTGGTGACCGACAGTGAGGCCGAGATCACGAAGAAGTCGCAGGGCGCGGTCGCCGACCGAGCCTACCGGGAGGGCAGGGCGGCCTTCGCCCGGGTCGACGCCCTCCTCGAGCAAGCCCTCGCGGCCTACCCTCCGGCTGCCGTGGTGCATCGGCTCGACGAGGTCACGCGATCGGTCTCGGGGCTGCATGCCATCAAGGTGAAGCAGATGCCCCGAAGGCCCTGGAACATCCCAGAGCTTGAGGACCAGCTCCTCGCTCCCTACGCCTGCGAGATGTGGGGTACCGAGCTCGCGAGGGACGCCTTTTCGCGGCTCGCCACGGCTGCGGTGCATGCGTTCGGGATGATGCTCTCGGACACGGAGATCCTCGCTGATCACTGCGAGCGTGCTCTCGACGCACCACCATGAGTGGGGGGCGAGACCAGGCGAGGCTTTCGCATGAGCAGCGAGCAGCGGAGAGCCCGCTCTTGAAGGCTGAGGAGCGAGCCGACGAGTCCCAACGCGAAGGGCATTAAAGCTAGCCTGCTGCGCGATGTCGAAAGCCAATCATGCCGGCCTCTTCGTGAGGCGCGCCTCGGCAATAGGGGTCCTTTCCGTGGCTGCGCTCGCGCATGCCGCCGGGTGCGGGGGACGTGCGGACGGGCCGGCACGGTCGACACTGGCCGCGTCCGCTGCGGGCTCGTCTTCGGCGAGCCCGGCCACGCAGCCGTCACGCAGCGGCGGGCTCGTGGAGCGGCGAATGCCGGCCGGCAGGCCCAAGCCACCGTCGCTCGCGCTCGGGACCCAGGGTGCCGTCTCGTCGCAGGCCGCCCTCGCCACCGACGTGGGCCAGGCGATCCTGCAGAAAGACGGCAATGCGGTGGATGCAGCGGTGGCGGTGGGCTTCGCGCTCGCCGTCACCCATCCGTCGGCCGGCAACCTC
>Ga0105046_10003889_pt1 | contig 23739 bp, 21 predicted proteins | sample MAT03_FD_78385 | JGI IMG/M metagenome (GOLD analysis project Ga0105046, IMG submission 78385) | Freshwater microbial communities from Lake Fryxell liftoff mats and glacier meltwater in Antarctica - MAT-03 (megahit assembly) | ecosystem: Environmental > Aquatic > Freshwater > Ice > Liftoff...
AGCCCGAGCGGCAGGCCCTTTGCGTCGAGCCCGGCGGGAACCGCGATGCCCGGCAGGCCGGCCATGTTCACCGTCACCGTGAAGATGTCGTTGAGATACATCTTGACCGGATCGGCGGCCATGTCCTGGTCGGCGACGCCGAAGGCGGCCGACGGGGTCGCCGGCGTCAGGATGACGTCGACGCCGGCATCGAAGACGATCTCGAAGTCGCGCTTGATCAGCGTGCGCACCTGCTGCGCACGCAGGTAGTAGGCGTCGAAATAGCCGGCGGACAGGACGTAGGTGCCGATCATGATGCGCCGCTTCACCTCCCGGCCGAAGCCGGCGGCACGCGTCTGCTCGTACATGTCGACGATGTCCTTGCCGGGCACCCTCAGGCCGTAGCGAACGCCGTCATAGCGGGCAAGGTTGGACGACGCCTCGGCCGGCGCGACGATGTAATAGGCCGGCAGCGCGTATTTCGTGTGCGGCAGCGAGATGTCGACGATTTCCGCGCCGGCATCCTTCAGCCAGGCGATGCCCTTCTGCCAGAGCGCCTCGATCTCCGCCGGCATGCCGTCCACCCGGTACTCCCTGGGGATTCCGATCTTCATGCCCCTGACCGACCTTCCGAGCGCCGCCTCGTAGTCGGGCACCGGCAGGTCGACGGACGTCGTGTCCTTCGGATCGACCGAGGCCATCGACTTCAGCATGATCGCGGCGTCGCGCACGTCGCGCGCCAGCGGTCCCGCCTGATCCAGCGACGAGGCGAAGGCGACGATGCCCCAGCGCGAGCATCGTCCGTAGGTCGGCTTGATGCCGACCGTACCTGTGAAGGCCGCCGGCTGGCGGATCGAGCCGCCGGTGTCGGTCGCCGTCGCGCCGGCGCAGAGGAATGCGGAAACAGCCGCCGCCGAGCCGCCCGACGAGCCTCCGGGCACGAGCTGCATGTTGTCGTGGCTCTTGGTCGTCCTTGCGCCGCCTGCCGACACAAAGCCGCCGTCGCCGGCATGCGTCGTTGGCATGACGGAGGTCTCGACGGTCGAACGCCGCCACGGGTTGACGACGGGGCCATAATACGAGGTCTCGTTCGAGGACCCCATGGCGAACTCGTCCATGTTGAGCTTGCCCAGCATCACCGCGCCGTCGGCCCAGAGATTCGCCGTGACTGTCGATTCATAGCGCGGCTTGAAGCCGTCGAGCGCGTGGCTGCAGGCTTGGGTATGGACGCCCTCGGTGGCGAACAGGTCCTTGATACCGAGCGGAATGCCTTCCAGCGCTCCGCCTTCCCCCTTGGCGAGCCTGGCGTCCGACGCCTTCGCCATGTCGCGCGCCTTGTCGGGCGTCGTCGTGACATAGGCGTTGAGCACAGGATTGGCGCGCTCGATCGCGGCAATGTACGCGTCGGCGATCTCGGTAGCTCTGATCTCCCTGGCGCGCAGCTTCGTCCGCGCTTCGGCAATCGTCAGTCCGGTCAGGTCGGTCATGAGGAGATCTTCTTTTCGTAAAAGCGCGAAAATCCGGAATCCGGGTAGTCAAGCACCGCGCCGCAGACGTCGAAGCCGCTGCGCTCGTAGACCCTGTAGGCCGCCTCGAAACCCGGCGCCTCGCCGGTTTCCAGAACCAACCGCGACATGCCCTTCTCGCGAGCCAGTTGCTCGATGCGCCGCAGGAGTTGCGAGCCGACGCGCTGGCCGCGCACCTCGGGCAGCGTGAACATGCGCTTCACTTCGCCGAGCCCGCCGCCATGGTCCTTGAGCGAGGCCATGCCGACATGCCTGCCCGCTTCGTTTCGCGCGACGAACGTGGTCAGCGATGGGTCGGTCATCTGCTCGACGGTGAGCTGGAACTGGAATTCGCGCGGGGTGAGCGGGATCATCGTCGCGTTGAGGTCGGCGACCATGGCGCGTACGTCTTCCTGCAGGGGCGTCTCGACCGCGATCGTGATCGCCATGGACTACTCCACGACCTTCGGCACGAGGAAGAAGTTCTCGTCGGTCGCCGGCGCGTTTGCGACGATGTCGGCGGCCTTGTCGCCGTCGGTCACCTCATCCCGCCGCTTCTTCATCGCCATCGGAATGACCGACGTCATCGGCTCGACCCCGGCGACATCGACCTCGTTCAACTGCTCGACGAATCCGAGGATGGTGTTCAACTCGCCGGCCATGCGGCCGGCATCCTCCTCGCTGACCGCAATGCGGGCAAGGCGCGCGACGCGCTTGACGGTGGCGATATCGACGGACATTTTCAGACTCCGGCAGACCGGCTGGAAAGGGATGTGCGGGCTATAGCGGCGGGACGCTGCCGGCGCAACAGGGCGCCCATGCTGGGCCGTACGCAACGCTCGATTGCGCCGCCATTGGCCGGCGGACGTTGCGTCGGCACGCGCTCCTAAACCTCCACCGCCTTGCCAAGTTCGGGCACCAGCACCTTGGTTCCCGAACCCGCCATGCCTTCGACGAATTTTTCTGGCGTCTGGTCGAGCAGGCTGAACGTCTTGTAGTGGCACGGCACCACCGTCTCGAACTTGAAGAAGCGCCGGCAGGCAAGCGCGGCCACCGCCCCGCCCATTGTGAAGCGGTCGCCAACCGGCACCAGCCCGACCTGCGGCTGGTGCAACTCGTTGATCAATGCCATGTCGGAAAAAATGTCGGTGTCGCCCATGTGGTAGAGCGTCTTGTCCCCGGGGAAATGCAGCACCAGCCCGAGCGGATTGCCGAGATAGACGTTCGAGCCTTCACCGGTGTCGAAGGACGACGAATGAAGCGCCTGCACGAAGGTGGTGGTGAAGCCGCCGCAATCGACAGTCCCGCCGGTGTTGCCCGGATTGATCCTTTCGTTCGAGGCGCCTTGGCCGACGAGATACATGCATATCTCGAAGTTGGCGACGAACTGCGCGCCGGTCTTCGTCAGGATGGCGGCGGCGTCGCCGAGATGGTCATTGTGGCCATGCGTGACGAGAACATGCGTCACCCCTTCGGCCGCCTCCTCCCAACCCTTGCCCCACAGAGGGTTGCCGGACAGGAAGGGGTCGATGAGGATCGCCGCGCCGCCCGCCTCAACGCGAAACGCCGATTGCCCGTACCAGGTCAGCTTCATCAAATATCTCCTCGGTTTTCCAATGCTGGAGCTACCAGGTGTAAGTAGGTAGAAAGGCCCTGTTGCGAGTAAAGGAAGACAGCTTGCCCGTCATCGACGTCACCGAACTACCCGCCGCTCTCGATGGCGGCAAGACGCTCGCCGCGCTCGACCTCGGCGAAAAGACGATTGGCGTGGCGGTGTCGGATCGCGGCCTGTCCTTCGCCCACCCGCGGCCGGTGATCGCGCGCCGGAAATTTTCGCTGGACGCGGCAGCCCTGCTCGACCTTTGCGCAAGGGAAAATGTCGGCGCGGTCGCGATGGGGCTGCCCGTCAACATGGACGGCTCGGAAGGCCCACGCTCGCAGGCGTCACGCGCCTTCGTGCGCAACATGGCACGTCTGACCGCCCTGCCCTTCGTGTTCTGGGACGAACGGCTGTCGACAGTCGCCGTCGAACGCACGCTGATCGAGATGGACTTTTCGCGCAAGAAGCGCGCCGGAAAGATCGATTCAGCTGCGGCGGCCTTTATCCTGCAAGGCGTGCTGGACCGGATTCACGCGCTGGGCGACGGTTCCGCGCCGAAATAGCGGTCCCGGCGTTCGCGCACCCAGGCGCCGATCGCCTTGCGGCGGCGGAACGCCCAGATCGCCAGGATGAGCGCTGTATCGAGGATGCAGGCCTTGGCAACCATCGGCGGGATGGTCGCCGGATCGATGCCCAGCGCATTGCCGTAGAGCTGGAAGAAGAGATCATGCACCTGTCGGGTCAGCATGATGTAGCCGAAGTTCACGTCGTAGAACGATAGGAAGTACCAGCCCCAGAAGATGCCCATCGGCACGGCCCATGCAGCGAAAACCCAGCGCATCAGCGGAGCCTCCGGACGGCGCGGCCGGCCACTCGGCCATATGCTGCGACCGAACCTGCGCCGATATCCTCATGATGCCGCATTCGAATCCCTCGCTTGTTAACCAAGAGTGGTTGGTTAAGTCGCGGCTTGCAACGTAAACCAATCGTTAAGGTTAACGAAACGTTGCGGTGGACGATGGCTCGATGACGGGTTGACCGCCCGTCAAGCGAATCCAGGCCACGGAATTCGGTTCAGGCGGCAGGCGGATAAAGCGTGTCGATGATGAGGCGCGCGTCATGCCGGGCGTCGAGCATGCCGTAGGTCGTGCGCCATTGTCCGGCAAGGCGGGATTCGATGAAGGCGTCGGCAATTCTGCCAGCACCCATGCGCTTCAATTCGGCGGCGGCGGCCGACAGCGCCAGTTGCTCGGTCAGGATGCGCGCCGACCCTTCGTCGTTGCCGGCAACCTGCATGGCGGCCCTGAGCACCGCGACCGTGCCCGGTCCCCCTGCCCCCAGATCATGCTCGATGCCAGCGAGAACCTCGTCGAACAAGGCCGGTGCGCGGCCAAGCACGCGCAGCACGTCGAGCGCCATGACGTTGCCCGACCCTTCCCAGATCGCGTTCACCGGAGCCTCGCGATAGTAGCGGGCGAGCGGCATTTCCTCCACGTAACCGTTGCCGCCCAGGCACTCCATGGCCTCGTAGAGAAGCCCGGGTGCGATCTTGCAGACCCAGTATTTGACCGCCGCCGTCATCGCCCGGGCAAACGAGGCTTCAGTCCGGTTGCTCGCCGCTTCGTCGAAGGAGCGGGCAAGCCGGAACGACAACGCCGCCGCCCCGGCCACGTCCAGTGCCATGTCTGCCAGCACACGCTGCATCAGCGGCTGGTCGACCAGCTTTCTGCCAAACGCCTCGCGGTGGCGCGTATGGTGGATCGCCTCGGCGAGCCCGGCTCGCATCAGGCCAGACGAGGCGACGGCGCAGTCGAGCCTGGTCAGCGTCACCATGTCCATGATTGTCTTCACGCCCGCGCCGGCCTCACCGACCATCTGGCCGATGGCGTTGACGAATTCGACTTCCGACGAGGCGTTGGAGCGGTTGCCGAGCTTGTCCTTGAGCCGCTGGAAGCGAAAGCCGTTGCCGTTGCCGTCGCCCAGCACGCGCGGCACCATGAAACAGGACAGTCCCTCCGTCGCCTGGGCGAGCACGAGGAAGGCGTCCGACATCGGCGCGGACATAAACCATTTGTGGCCGGTGATACGGTGAAAATCGCGACCGGCACGTTCGGCCCGCGTGGTGGTGGCGCGCACGTCGGTGCCGCCCTGCTTTTCGGTCATGCCCATGCCGACGGTCAGGCCGGTCTTTTCGATCGGCGGCTTGCTGGTCTGGTCGTATTTGCGCGTCGTGATGCGCGGCGCCCATTCGCGGAAAAGGTTGGGGCTGGCCATCAGCGCGGCAAGCGAAGCGCTGGTCATGGTGATCGGGCAAAGGTGGCCGGTTTCGAGCTGCGCGGTGAGATAGAAACGCGCCGCGCGCACCTGGTGGCGACGCCCCGTTTCGGCTGCGCCGTTCTCCCAGATCGAGGACTGCAGGCCGCTGGCGACCGAACGGCGCATCAGCGCGTGGTATGCCGGGTGGAAATCGACCGTGTCGATCCGCCTGCCCTGCCGGTCGTAGGTCCTGAGAACAGGTACCTCGACATTGGCAAGCCGCGCGGTTTCCTGCGCCTCGGGGCTCAGCACAAAGCGCCCGATATTGTCGAGATCCTTGCGGACGGGAGCGGAAAAATCCTCGGCGATCTGGATGAGCAACGGATCGCCGCGCCAGGCATTGCCACCGGTGATGGGCGGCGGCTGATTGGTTACCTCGTCCGTCACGCGCTGTTCCTGACCTCCGTCGGCCGACCGAATCCGGCTGACTCTGCCGGCCTATATAGCCGAAGCGATCGTTAACGCGACCAAAATACCGGGAAAAGCCTTTCAATCCAATGCCGTCCAGCTTGCAGCGGCAGTACCGTCATTCTATAGCACCGCCTTGACATGATCGAAGCGCCCCTCCCGCCGCTCTTCCCCCACCGCCATCTCCTCGGCATCCGCGATCTGTCCCCTGCCGATATCGAACTTCTGCTCGATCGCGCCGACGCCGCCGTCGCGATCTCGCGTCAGCCGGAAAAGAAGACATCGACGCTGCGCGGCCGCACGCAGATCAACCTCTTCTACGAGGCTTCGACGCGCACCCAGTCGTCGTTCGAGCTTGCCGGAAAGCGTCTCGGCGCAGACGTGATGAACATGTCGGTCGCAAGCTCTTCGGTGAAAAAGGGCGAGACGCTGATCGATACAGCGATCACGCTGAACGCGATGCGGCCGGACATCCTGATCATCCGTCACCAGTCGGCGGGCGCAGCTGCCCTGCTTGCGCAGAAGGTCGGCTGCTCGGTGGTCAATGCCGGCGACGGCGCGCACGAACATCCCACCCAGGCGCTGCTCGACGCCTTGACCATTCGCCGCGCCAAGGGACCGCTGTCGAAGCTGATCGTGGCGATCTGCGGCGACATTCTGCACTCGCGCGTCGCCCGCTCCAACATCATGCTGCTCAACGCGCTCGGCGCGCAGGTGCGGGTCGTGGCGCCGTCCACGCTGCTGCCATCAGGCATCGAGCGCATGGGCGTGATCGTGGCGCGAACCATGGCCGAGGGACTGAAGGACGCCGATGTGGTGATGATGCTGCGGCTGCAGCGCGAGCGCATGAGCGGCGCCTTCGTGCCTTCGGTGCGCGAGTATTTCCGCTATTTCGGCCTCGACGCCGAAAAGCTGAAAGCCGCCAAGGACGATGCGCTGGTGATGCATCCGGGACCGATGAACCGGGGCGTCGAGATCGCCTCGGCGATCGCCGATGGGCCGCAGAGCGTCATCCAGGAACAGGTCGAGATGGGCGTCGCCGTCCGTATGGCGGTGATGGAGGCTCTGCTCGACCCGCGCCGCAATCCCGGCGGAGGCGCGCAATGAGCGTCACCGTCTTCCAGAACGCCCGCGTCGTCGATCCGTCGCGCGGCATCGACGAGACGGGCAGCGTCATTGTCGAGGGAAGCAAGATCCTCGCGGCGGGAGCTTCCGTGCGAAACCAGGGCGTGCCCCAGGGCGCGACGATCATCGATTGTAGCGGAAAAACCATCCTTCCGGGCCTTGTCGACAGCCGGGTCTTCATCGGCGAACCGGGCGCCGAGTATCGCGAGACAATCGCGTCGGCGAGCGGGGCAGCTGCCGCGGGCGGCGTGACTTCCATCGTGATGATGCCCGATACCGATCCGATCATCGACGACATAGCGTTGGTCGAGCATGTGCAACGCGCTGCCCGGGACACGGCGTCGGTCAATGTCTATCCGGCGGCGGCGATCAGCAAGAGGCTCGAGGGCCGGGAGATGACCGAGTTCGGCCTATTGCGCGAGGCTGGCGCGGTTGGCTTCACCGACGGGCGGCACACCATCGCCAGTTCTTCGCTGATGCGCCGTGCGCTGACCTATGCACTCGATTTCGGCGCGGTGATAGCGCATGAGACGCAGGACGCCGACCTGTCGGCATCCGGCGTGATGAACGAGGGCCTTTATGCGAGCTGGCTCGGCCTGCCTGGGATTCCGCGAGAGGCCGAGGCGATCCCGCTCGAGCGCGACCTGATGCTGGCGCGCCTGACGGGCGGAGCCTACCATGCCGCAAAAATCTCGACCGCCCTGTCCTGCGCCGCAGTCGCGCGCGCCAAGTCCGAGGGCGCGTCGGTGACATCAGGGGTCTCGATCAACAATCTCTCGCTCAACGAGAACGACGTCGGCGAGTACCGCACCTTTTTCCGCCTCTCGCCGCCACTGCGCGCCGAGGACGACCGCCTTGCCATGATCGAAGCGGTCAGGGACGGCACGATCGACGTCATCGTTTCCTCGCATGACCCGCAGGACGTCGACACCAAGCGGTTGCCATTCGCCGATGCGGCGGAAGGCGCGATCGGGCTGGAAACGCTGCTCGGCGCAGCACTCCGCCTCTTTCACAACGGCGACGTTCCGCTGCTCCGCCTGGCCGAAGTCCTGTCGACCGCGCCGGCGAAACTGTTCGGCCTGCCTGGCGGAACGCTGAAGCCGGGCGCGCCGGCCGACCTGATCCTCGTCGACCTGCATGAGCCATGGGTAGTATGCGAGACCGACATCCGCTCGCGCTCCAAGAACACCTGCTTCGAGGGCGCCAGGATGCAGGGCCGGGTCTTGCAAACGATGGTTGCGGGCCGCACAGTCTTCTCCGTTTAGAGCATCGGACCGAAAAGTGGAATCCGGTTTTCGGATTGTTCCGATGCTCTACTCATAATTTAGATCGTCCTTTGTGCGTCCTATAGGACGCACGGCGATCTAATTGGCGGCTAACAACGTCAGGGTGGTGCATGACCTACGTCCCGATCGTCGCGCTCATCTTCGGCTACCTCCTGGGTTCCATCCCCTTCGGGTTGCTGCTCACCCGAGCGGCCGGTCTCGGCGACGTGCGCAGCATCGGGTCTGGCAACATCGGCGCGACCAACGTGCTGAGGACGGGCAACAAGGGGCTGGCTGCGGCCACGCTGTTGCTCGACATGCTGAAGGGCACAGCTGCGGTGATGATCGCCGGACGGTACGGCGCCGATCTCGCGATGGCGGCAGGGCTCGGCGCGTTCGTCGGCCACATCTTCCCGATCTGGCTGCGCTTCAAGGGTGGCAAGGGCGTCGCCACCTACATCGGTGTGCTTGTCGGCCTGTTGTGGCAGGCGGCGCTGCTCTTCGTGGCCGTATGGATCCTGGTTGCGCTGGCGCTGCGGTATTCGTCGCTGGCGGCGCTCACGGCCTGCGCCATCACGCCGGCTGCACTGTGGTTCATGGGCCGCGGCGACCTCGCGATTCTTTTCGCGTTCCTGAGCGTGATCGTCTTCATCAAGCATCGCGCCAACATTTCCCGCCTGATCGCCGGCACGGAAGGCCGTATCGGGGCGAAGGGGTGAGCGACAGGTCGCCTCGCCTCAACGATCGGCAGCGGCTGAACTGGCTGAGACTGATCCGGACGCCGAATGTCGGGCCAGCGAGCTTCCGCGATCTCATCAACCGTTTCGGCTCCGCCGAGGCCGCGTTGGAAGCGCTGCCCGAACTGGCTATCGCCGGCGGCGCGGGACGCATTGCGCGCATCCCCTCAACCGAAGAGGCCGAAGCGGAACTGGCGGCTGCGCACAAGGCTGGCGCGCGCTTCATCGGCATCGGCGAGCCGGACTACCCGCCGCTCTTGAAGCGCATGGACAACCCGCCGCCGCTGCTCGCGGTCAGGGGAGAAGCCGCCGTCTTTTCTCTCCCTCCCGTCGCAGTCGTCGGCGCGCGCAACGCCTCGCTCGCCGGCGTGAAGATGGCGCGCATGCTTGCAACCGAGCTTGGACGCCAGGGCTATGGCGTCGTTTCGGGGCTGGCGCGCGGCATCGATACGGCAGCCCATGAGGGAAGCCTTGCGACCGGCACCGTCGCCGTGCTCGCCGGCGGCCTCGACCAGCCTTATCCTCCCGAGAACATCCGGCTTCTTGACGAGATCGTGGAGCGTGGCGCCGCCGTCTCCGAGATGCCGTTCGGCTGGGAACCCCGAGCGCAGGACTTCCCGCGCCGCAACCGCATCATCGCCGGCCTGTCATTCGGCTTGGTGGTCGTCGAAGCGGCGAAGCGCTCCGGCTCCCTGATCAGCGCCAGGCTTGCTGGCGAGATGGGTCGGCTGGTCTTCGCCGTGCCGGGTTCGCCGCTCGACCCGCGCGCGGCGGGCGCGAACGGCCTCTTGAAGGATGGCGCGATCCTGGTCACCGAAGCTTCCGATATCATCGAAGCGGTCATGCCTCTGACGGGCGGCGCCATCGAGCTTCCCCAAAAACTCGACGAACCGCCGGATTTCAACGCGACGCCTCCGCCGCGCGACAGCGACCGGGACCGCCTGATCGAAGCGCTTGGCCCCACACCGGTCGGCATCGACGAACTGATCCGCCACACCGGCCTTCATCCGGCGCAGGTATTCATGATCCTGCTGGAGCTTGACCTAGCCGGCCGGCTGGAAAGGCATTCAGGGGAAGTGTGTCGCTTCTGCTCGGAGACCTGTGAAGGCCGCTCGGCGCGAAGTACATCGCTCGACTCGACATAAGCCATCTCGATCAGATAGGCGAGCATGTCGCAACTCTCATTCTTCGCCATGGTGCGAAGCTGACCAAGCATCGACTGCACATAGTCGAGCGTCTCAACGCGCTTATTCACCGGCTGCGAATGCATCGTGCAAGACTCCGTTGCGGCCAGTGCCGCAATGTGGCCTGGGCCGTCTTTCGGTTTCTGGATTGTTGCGGGTGTTCGCGGCATTTCCATACGGAGAGTACTGCTACCATAGTTACTGTAGGTTGCAAGAAATTTGTTCCTACCGTTAAAGTTGCAATCGGTCGCACACGTCCGATTTTGGATCGCTGGGCTTGACCGAATGGAAAAGCGCAGCCATGTGACGAACGATTCCACATTTCCGGCGCAGCCCCTCCCTCACCAGCGCCGCAGGGAAATTGATTGCCAATGGATGTCGTCGTCGTCGAATCGCCTGCGAAGGCGAAAACGATCAACAAGTATCTTGGCCGCAACTATAAGGTCCTGGCCTCCTATGGTCACGTCCGCGACCTGCCGGCCAAGGACGGCTCGGTGCGTCCCGACGAAGACTTCGCAATGTCGTGGGAAGTCGATGGCCCATCCTCCAAGCGCCTGACCGAAATCGCCAACGCGATGAAGGAAGCCGACGGGCTCATCCTCGCAACCGACCCGGATCGCGAAGGCGAGGCGATCTCCTGGCACGTCCTGGAGGTGCTGAAGAACAAGCGGGTGCTGAAGGACAAGCCGGTCAGCCGCGTCGTCTTCAACGCCATCACCAAGCAGTCGGTCCTCGACGCGATGGCAAAGCCGCGCCAGATCGACGGGCCGCTGGTCGATGCCTATCTCGCACGCCGCGCGCTCGACTACCTCGTCGGCTTCACGCTGTCGCCGGTGCTGTGGCGCAAACTGCCCGGCTCGCGTTCGGCAGGCCGCGTCCAGTCGGTGGCGCTGCGGCTGGTCTCGGATCGCGAGGTCGAGATCGAGAGGTTCGTGCGCGAGGACTACTGGCAGATCGCCGCGCTGCTCGGCACACCCCGCGCGGATAACTTCGAGGCGCGGCTGACCGGCTTCGAAGGCAAGCGGCTCCAGAAGCTCGATATCTCCACGCAGGTCATGGCCGACGATATCCGGGGCATGCTGGAAGGCGCATCGTTCAAGGCGCTGTCGGTCGAGGCAAAGCCCACCAAGCGCAATCCCGGCCCGCCCTTCACCACATCCACGCTGCAGCAGGCAGCCTCGTCGCGCCTCGGCTTTTCGGCCTCGCGCACCATGCAGATCGCGCAGCGCCTCTACGAGGGCCTCGATACCGGCGGCGAGACGGCCGGCCTGATCACCTATATGCGAACCGACGGCGTGCAGATGGCGCCCGAGGCGATCACGGCCGCGCGCGACGCCATCGCCAAGGAATTTGGCGAAAAGTACCTGCCGGAGAAGCCGCGATATTATTCGACCAAGGCGAAGAACGCGCAGGAAGCCCACGAGGCAATCCGCCCGACGGACTTCTTCCGGACGCCTGGCTCGGTGCGCCAGTATCTCGATGCGGACCAGTTCCGCCTCTACGACATGATTTGGAAGCGAGCGATCGCCTCGCAGATGAACCCGGCCGAGATCGAACGCACGACCGCCGAGATCGAGGCCGTGAACGGCGGTCGGACGGCGATCTTGCGTGCGGTCGGATCGGTGGTCCGCTTCGACGGCTTCATCGCCGCCTACACCGACCAGAAAGAGGACGACGACGCTGAAGACGAGGAAGACCGCCGCCTGCCCGAAATCCGTGCCGGCGAGGCGCTGAAGCGCGAGAAGGTCAACGCAACCCAGCATACGACCGAACCGCCGCCGCGCTATACCGAAGCGACGCTCATCAAGAAGATGGAAGAACTCGGTATCGGCCGCCCCTCGACCTACACCGCCATCCTAAAGACGCTGGAGGATCGCGAGTACGTCACCATCGACAAGCGCCGGCTGATGCCACAGGCCAAGGGGCGGCTGCTGTCGGCATTCCTCGAGAGCTTCTTCAAGAGATATGTCGAGTACGACTTCACGGCATCGCTGGAGGAGAAGCTCGACGAAATCTCAGACGGACGCCTCGCCTACAAGGACGTGCTGCGTGATTTCTGGCGCGATTTCTCCGCCGCCATCAACGACATCAAGGACCTGCGTATCTCCGCGGTGCTCGACGCCCTGAACGAGGACCTCGCGCCCCTGCTCTTCCCTAACCGCGCCGACGGTTCGAACCCGCGCACCTGCCCGAAATGCGGCACCGGTACGCTGTCCCTGAGGCTCGGCAAGAGCGGTGGGTTCATCGGCTGCTCGAACTATCCCGAGTGCAATTACACGCGCCAGTTCGGCGCGGAAGGCGCCGAGAACGGGGATGCCGAAGGACCGAGGGAGCTTGGCAAGGACCCCTATACCGCCGAGGAGATCACGCTGCGGAGCGGCCGCTTCGGACCTTATGTCCAGCGTGGCGACGGCAAGGAGGCCAAGCGCTCCAGCCTGCCGAAGGGCTGGACGCCCGACTCTATCGACCACGAGAAGGCGCTCGCGCTGCTGGCGCTGCCGCGCGACGTCGGCCAACATCCCGAAAGCGGCAAGATGATCTCGGCGGGGCTCGGCCGCTACGGGCCGTTCGTGCTGCACGACGGCACCTACGCCAATCTCGAAAGCATCGAGGATGTGTTCTCGATCGGCCTCAACCGCGCCGTCTCGGTCATCGCCGAGAAGGTGCTGAAAGGCCGCGGCTCTCGCAACGGCGGGACACCGGCTGCGCTGAAGGAACTGGGCGATCATCCGGACGGCGGCAAGATCACCGTACGCGACGGGAAATATGGTCCCTATGTCAACCACGAGAAGGTCAATGCGACTCTCCCGAAGGGCAAGGACCCGATGTCGGTGACACTCGAAGAGGCGTTGACGCTGATCGCCGAGCGCGCCGCCAAGGGTGGCGGAGCCAAGAAGTCCGCCCGCAAGGCGCCATCCAAGTCGGGGGCAGCCAAGAGCTCGGGCGCCAAGAAGCCCGCGGCCAAAAAGGCGGCGCCCAGGAAAAAGGCTTCATAGTTGGCGCGGCGGATTCCGGTAAAGGGCAAGGGCGCGGGCAAAGGCGCGCCGGCTAAGGCCGACTTCCGGCCGACGAAGGAAGACATCCTCAAATACATCGCCGAGAATCCCGATCGCGCGGGAAAGCGGGAGATCGCCAAGGCCTTTTCGCTCAAGGGCGACGACCGCGTCTGGCTGAAGGACCTGCTGCGCGACCTGCAGGACGAGGGCCTGCTGACCAACGAGCGCAAGCGGCTCGCCCGCGTCGGGGCGCTGCAGCATGTCAGTGTGCTTGAAATCTACTCGCGCGATGCCGATGGCGGACTTCTGGCGCGGCCGAGCGAGTGGGACCAGCGTTTCGGCGAGCCGCCGGTCGTGTCGCTGCGGCCTCAGCGCGGAGCGAGTGGCCCTGCCCCGGGCGTTGGCGACCGCGTTCTGGCAAAGACCTTTGCAACGGATGCCAACGAAGGCCCTGCATATACGGGCCGCGTGATGAAGGTTTTCGAGCGCCGCGGCGAGGCCGTGCTCGGCGTGCTGCGCAAGGCGGACGACGCAACGTTCCGCATCGAACCCGTCGAGCGCCGCCAGCCCGAGATGATGGTCACACGCGACGACCTTAACGGCGCCGAGGTGGGCGACCTCGTGGAGGTCGAACAGGCTTCCTCGGCTCGCTACGGCCTGCCCCGGGGACGCGTGATCCAGGTACTCGGCTCGCTGACGAACGAGAAGGCGGTCTCGATGATCGCCATCCATGCGCACGACATCCCGCACATCTTGCCGCCCGAAGTGCTGGCCGAGGCAGAAGCGGTAAAGCACGCTACGATGGCCGGCCGCGAGGATTTCCGCGACCTGCCGCTCATCACCATCGATCCGGCCGATGCGAAGGATCATGACGATGCGGTGCATGCCCGGCCCGACGCCGACGAGAAGAACCCTGGCGGCGTCATCGTTACCGTGGCGATCGCCGACGTGGCAGGCTACGTCCGGCCGGGCTCGGCGCTCGACCGCGAAGCGCTGAAGCGCGGCAATTCCGTCTATTTTCCGGATCGGGTCGTGCCGATGCTGCCAGAGCGGATCTCCAACGACCTCTGCTCGCTGCGCCAGGACGTCGACCGGCCGGCTCTCGCCGTCCGCATGGTCTTTTCGGCGGACGGCCACAAGATCAGGCACAGCTTCCACCGCGTCATGATGAGGTCGGCCGCCAAGCTCGCCTACCCGCAGGCTCAGGCTGCGATCGACGGCAAGCTGGACGATCTCGCCGGGCCGATCCTGGAAACCGTGCTGAAGCCGCTCTGGGACGCCTATGCGGTGCTCAAGCGCGGCCGCTCAGCGCGCCATCCGCTCGAACTCGACCTGCCCGAGCGAAAGATCCTGCTGAAGCCGGACGGAACCGTCGACCGGGTGATCTTGCCCGACCGCCTCGACGCCCACAAGCTGATCGAAGAGTTCATGATCCAAGCGAATGTCGCTGCGGCGGAGACGCTGGAGGCCAAGCGTCAGGCGCTGGTCTACCGCGTCCATGACGCGCCATCGCTCGCCAAGCAGGAATCGCTGCGCGAATTCCTCGCCACGCTAGGCATGTCGCTGGCGCGCGGCGCGTCCCTGACGCCTCGCCAGTTCAATGGCATCCTGGATCAGGTGCGCGGCGCCGACAATGAAGGACTGGTCAACGAAGTGGTGCTGCGCTCGCAGAGCCAGGCAATCTATTCGCCCGACAATCTCGGCCATTTCGGCCTGAACCTCAGGCGCTACGCCCATTTCACGTCGCCGATCCGCCGCTATGCCGACCTCATCGTGCATCGCGCCCTGATCGGGTCGCTCGGTCTTGGCAACGACGGCATCACACGCGCCGAGGAAGAGCGCTTCGAGGAAATCTCGGGCCTGATCTCGGCAGCCGAGCGTCGCGCCATGGCGGCCGAACGCGACACAGTCGACAGGCTGATCGCCGCCTATCTGTCCGAACAGGTCGACCAGACATTCGAGGCGCGCATATCGGGCGTCACCAAATCGGGACTATTTGTCCAATTGCCTCAGTATGGCGCGGATGGTTTTATCCCGGTGTCGTCCCTCAATGACGACTACTACCACTTCGACGAAGCCGCACGAGCCTTGTTCGGCGACAGGTCCGGCAAGGGATATCAGCTTGCCGACAAAGTCGAGGTCAAGCTGGTCGAGGTTGCGCCACTCGCCGGCGCCATGCGTTTCGAGATGCTGAGCGAACCCAAGCCCCTGCCCGGCTCCAAGCGGTCGTTTCACAAATCGAAGGCGGGCCGCAAAACTCGCGAACGGGCGTCGCAACCGCGCGGACGCCCAAGGAGATGAGCATGGAACAGCAGGTTTTCGGCGGCGAACATCATACCGGTCGCCCTGCCCGTCCGCTGCTTCAGGCGATGTGGAACGGCTTCTGCGGCAAGTGCCCGAAATGCGGCGACGGCAAGCTTTTCTCGGCGTTCCTCACGGTCGCGCCCGCCTGCTCGCGCTGCGGCGAGGAATTCCACCACCACCGTGCCGACGACCTTCCTGCGTATCTCGTCGTGCTCATCGTCGGTCATGTCATCGTCGGCGCGTTCATGGGCTTCGAAGCCTCCTCCACCCTCTCGACATGGCAGCATCTTGCCATCTGGGCGCCGCTGACGATCGTCATGGCGGTCGGGCTGCTTCGCCCGACCAAGGGCGCGGTCGTCGGCCTGCAATGGGCGCTCTACATGCACGGATTCAGCGGCGAGGACGACGCGCTGGAGACCCACCCGGAACTCTAGCCGTGGGGGCTGCAGCGTCGGTGTTCCCCGCAACGATCCTGGTGTAGCTTTCGCGCCATGTCGGGAGCAGCAGCAGATCTTCTTCCATCCACCGTGTCGCTGGACCGGTCCTCGGGGCTGCGCGTCGCGATCATCGGTGCCGGCATCAGCGGCATAGCCGCAGCCTACTATCTCAAGCGCGCCAAGCTGGACAATTTCCTGATCCTGGAGAGCGCGAGCGCGGCGGGCGGGACATGGCGCGCCAACAGCTATCCCGGCGCCAGGGTCGACGTGGCCTGCCACCTCTATTCCTTTAGTTTCAACAAGAATGACTGGACGCAGAGATTTTGCAGCCAGTTGGAATTGAAGGGATATCTGGAAAAGACGATAGACGAATTCGGCCTGCGCACGCATTTACGCTTCGACGCCAAGGTCGTGTCCGCCACGTGGTCCGATGAACGGAAGCTATACACACTAGCCTTCGCCGATGGTCGCACGGCCGAATTCGAAGCCATCATCTCGTGTGTCGGCATCTTCAACGTGCCGTTGATCCCGGCGGGCATCGACGTTGCCGCCTATCCTGGCATCGTTTGCCACACGTCGCGATGGAGAGACGATATCAGGCTCGACGGGATGCGCGTCGGCGTGGTCGGAACCGGTTCATCGGCTGTCCAGGTCATCGCCGAGGCTGCGAAGGTCGCCCAATCGGTGACGATATTCCAGCGTGCTCCGACGTGGGTCGTCCCCAAGAGAAACAGGAGTTTCACGGCCGCACAAAGAGCCCGGTACCAGCGTTCCTGGCAATATCGCTACAAGTCCGTGAGGGAATATCTGCGGTTCGAGAGAATCAAGCTCGGTGGCCCTGAAAGGCTGGGCTCCAGGACCAATCTGCGGATGCAGGCCATCGCCGAGATGCACCTGAAGAAGTCACTCGCCGGACGAGAGGACCTCGTCCAAAAGCTGACACCAGAACATCCCATCGGGGCAAAGCGCGCGGTGGCGAGCGACGACTATTATCCGGCGACGCTAAGATCGAACGTGACCATCGCGCCCGCAATGGAGCGGCTGGACGAACGTGGTCTGATCGATGTCGACGGCAAGCGGCACGACCTCGACATCGTGGTCTTGGCGACCGGTTTTAGGGCTGCGGACTATCTGTCGCAATTGAAAATTGCGGGCCGCGAAGGTGCTGACCTACACGAAACGTGGAACGGCGAACCCTCGGCCTACCTCGGAACATGCGTGCCGGGCTTCCCGAACTTCTTCATGCTCTACGGACCCAACAGCAACTCCGGCACACTTGTCTTCCTTCTGGAATGCCAGGCGCGGCTCGCCGCCGACAGTCTTGCCGAGATGGCGCACCGCAATGCCGCCACCGTCGAGGTCAAGGCATCCGCCTTCGAGAGCTTCAACCGCTGGGTTCAACAGAAAATGCAGGGATCGGTCTATACGGCCGCCAAAAACTACTACACCGCCCCATCGGGCCGCATCGTCACCCAGTGGCCATTTTCAGCTACGCGCTTCTGGTGGATGTGCCGGTCCAAGCGCAGCAAGTCGATGACCTTCAGTTGATGGCCGTGCAGAGAAGCAAAGCCGACGTGGACGCAGCCGACGCGCGCGACAAGGCGATTGGCCCCGGACCGTTGCGGCCTCGCGACGCCGCAACCCTGATCCTGCTCGACCGCAAGGACGGCGCGGTGCGCGTGCTGATGGGGAAGCGTCACATGCGGCATGCCTTTATGCCGGGAAAATTCGTCTTTCCCGGCGGCCGCACCGATCCGGCCGACAGCCGCGTCGTGGTCGCATCCGGTCTTCACCCGAGCGAAGAACAGGAACTCACCGCGGGAGCCGGGCGCACCAGCCTGGCAAGGGCACAAGCCATCGCGCTGTCCGCCATCCGCGAGACCTACGAGGAGGCCGGCCTGCTGATCGGCGAGCGCGGTCCCTTCGCTGCCGGAAACGCCCAATGGCAGGCTTTCGCCGACCATGGCGTGCGGCCAGCGCTGCATGGATTGCGCATGATTGCGCGGGCAATCACGCCGCCCGGGCGCGTGCGCCGCTTCGACACGCGGTTTCTCGGCGCCTGGCGAAGCGATGTCGCGGTCGAATTGCCCGAGGGCGGGCCGACGCAGGAGCTGGAGGAACTTGTCTGGCTGCCCCTCGAAGACGCGCGGCAGGTGGACATCCCCGACATCACGCGATCCATACTCGGAGAGCTGGAACGGCGGCTTGCGCAAGACCCGGACCTGGCGCCGGGAGCACCAACGCCGTTCTACCGCATGATCCGCAAGAGCTTCGTCCGCGAGCTTCTTTAGCCTTGTTGTAGTCGCTTCACTGCGATTCCGGCGTCAGTTCGCGCACTTCGTAGCGGGACAGGTTGAGCTGGGACTTGGCGTTGCCGGTCTGCGCGGCCGCGAGTTCAAAGCCGACGAGCGAACCTCCCTCCGGGGCCATCGCCTCGAACTCGATCACCGGCCGGTCATTCACCTTGAAGGTGACGAGATTGCCCTTCATCACGGCCGAAAGTTCGAATTTGTCGCCGGCGGCGAACTTGCGATTGCCAGGCAGAGCCGACCAGTTCACAGGCGTCAACCACTTGTTGTTCTGCAGGCGCTGCACGCTGTAGATGCCGACCAGAGGCGCTACTTCGAAGGCGTAATAGTTCTCGAGATCGACACCCCAGACGATGAGCCCGACGTAAGGCTGCGTTTCGCACCGATCGGCATCCGTGCAGCGGTAGGACACGGTATAGGTTGCGCAAACCACGGCGTTGTCGAAGAAGCCCCATTGGCTGAGCGCGCGCTTGACGGTTCCCGGCGGGTAGTCGGTCGACAACCCATCGCCGTCGACGCGCTCAAGCTTTGGATCGATCGCCACACCCCAGGCGCGGTTCAGCTTGTTGAAATTGTCTTCCATCAGCACCTTGCCGCCCTCGCAGGCAAAGGCCGCGACAGGTGTCGCAAGAATGCCGGCCAGCAGTGCCGCCGCGCTCAAGATAGCCTTCAACATACAGGTCCTCTCAACTGCACCCACGCCACCCTCTTCATGGCATTATGCGCGAGCATAGCATGTTGGGGTCTGGCGCATAGTCTGGATGCTGCAAATCCGGCAAATGGCGGTGGGGGCCTTTGACTACCCTACCAAGGACGGACTTTGGTCTATCGCCTCTCCGCAATGGTCCGAGGCGATGGCGATTTGGTCGTGGGCCGATGGAAACTACAGGCATCTTGGCAGACCCTGCCTTCGTCAGCCGGGCGTTCCGGTCGAAGAAGGAAACGATGATGACAAGACTCACAATCCTGGCCAGCACGGCGTTGGCCCTTTCCGTATCCATCCTGCCGCTGACGGCAAGCGTCGATCTGGGCGGGGTTCACGTCTCGAAGCTCTCTGCTTTCGCCAAGGACGGTAGTTCCGGAAGCGACGGCGGAGGCAGCGGTCGCGGTGGGGGCGACAGCGACAGCGACAGCGACAGCGATAGCGATAGCGACAATGATGGCGGCGACGACGACAACGGCGGAAGCCACGGCTCCGAACATGTGGATCCGGCGACAGGTGCCAAGATCGAGGTCTCGGGCTCCTCGATCGAGGTCCGTTATGCCAACGGCGTCAAGGAAGAGCTGGAAAATGGCCGCTACGAGATGAAGGATGCAAACGGACGCACCATCGTCGAGCGGGTGGCCACGGCGGAAGACATCGCCAGGTTGACCGACCTGGCCAACTAGCTCAGGCAGCGCAGCGGGGGGAGGAACGGCAGCATTGCCGCTCCTCCCCTTTCAATTGCGTCCTGAATTTTCTAGCGCTTGGGGTTGTCCGCGTTGTGCAGCAGCATCGCCGCCTCGGTTCTGTTGCGGACCTTCAGCTTGGACAGCACGCTCGTCATGTGGTGCTTCACGGTCTTCTCCTGCAAAAACAACTCGCGTGCCACTTCCTTGTTGGACCGACCGTTCGAAACGAGGTCCAGAATTTCCCTTTCGCGGGCAGTCAAAGCTGAGATTGGATTCGACGGGCCGGGTGCCTCAAAGGCACTCTTCAGGCTCGCAAGCATGCGGGCAGCAAGGACAGGCGGCACATATGTATCGCCGGCCTGGACGTCGCGCAGTATCCCGGCCAATGCCCTTGAGCCCACGCCTTTGAGAACGTAGCCTTCCACGCCAGAATTGAGCGCGGCTGTAACATCCTCCAGGGCTTCGGATACCGTCAGAACGACGATCTTGAGCGCTGGGAATTCCTGCTTGATGTTTGCCAATACGGTCAGGCCACCACCAGGCATGCTCAGATCCATGAGCAGCATCTCCGGCCCCGCTTCACGAGCGAGCCGAAGCGCGTCTTCGGTCGTAGCGCCCTCGCCGCATACGGTGAATTCTCCCGTGTCCACGAGGCTTCGCGCCACTCCCTCGCGCAGCAGTGGGTGATCGTCGACAATGGCAATGCGGATCGCGGTCATGTTTCGGTTTCCGGATCATCGACGTTCAGCAGGATAGCAATCCGTGTGCCCTGCTCCGAAGATTGCAGATCGAAACTGCCGCCTATGCTTTCGATGCGGTCGCGCAGTCCGGATATGCCGAGCCGCTCCTCGGACACGCTCGCAATATCCAAACCGGGGCCAGTGTCGGCGACCTCTATCCTCAGTCGGCGTCCGTCAAGCTGGCATTCAACGGCCTGGCCTTTGCCCTCGGCATGCTTGAAAGCATTGGTCAATCCTTCCTGAAGGAAACGATATACAGCGATCTTTTCCGGCTGCGACAGATGCGGCGTGAGCCTGCGAGATGGCCGCGAGACCTTGGTCCGTGTGCGGTGTTCGTGGGCAGAGATTGCGGTTTCGATGATGTCGGGCAAGTCAACGTTTTCGATGTGGGGAAGTACCAGCCCGGCACAAATGGCCCTTATCTCGGCCATCGCCTCGTCCAGATTGTTCTTTATCGAGCCGATCTCGCGGCGGCGGGCATCCTCGTCCATATCGGGTTTCAGCAAAGCGTCCTGATCTATGCGAAGAGCCGCAAGAGCAAGCATCTGGGCGGGCCCGTCATGCAAATCGGCGCCGAGACGGCGAAGATAGCGTTCGTTATTTGCCGCGACGCTCCGGGACGCACGTTGGACGCGCGCCCGAAGCACATGGTTTTGGTCCAGCAGTTTCGACAAAGCCTGGACCTGACCTGCGAGCGCCATACGCTGACGATCGATGGTATTGCTGCCGCGAAGGACGATTCCCGACAGCAGCGCCAACGTGACCGCCGTAACCGCGGCGACGACCAGCCAGCTCTCGATAAGCGTGAGTCTCAGCGTCCGCTCGAATTCAAGCGCATTCTCGTAAAATTCCGAAACCGCGACCACCTCGCCCGACCAGGGTTCGTGGATGGGGCTGTAGATTTCGAGAAGCGGCACGCCAACCGCTGCTTCCCGCTGACTCTCGGCCGTGTCCAACTCGTCAAGTTCCGCCGAAACCGCGCCGTTCCAGGCCGACACCAATGATTTGCCCTGCGGGAAGGTCTTGCCTATCAAATCATGGTCCGTCGCATAGAGAACCACACCCCCAGGTCGCCAGATCCTGAAAGAGATCAGCCGGCTTTTCAGGGCGCCGCGCGAAAGCACTTCGTCCAGGGCCAACCTGGAACCCTGGTCCAGCGTGTCGGCGTTGCGAAGGTCGGGAAGGAGCGGTGCTATCACGCCGTCCACATACAGCGCGGTGGCGTTGGCCGAATTGGTGATTGTCGCCTGCTCGATCACGCGGGTCACCCACAGTCCGATCAGGATCATCGCGCAGGCGAAGACGACGCTGCCGGCAGTGAGATACTGTGCTGCAAGCGACAGGCGTCGCCAGCGGTCCCCAACGATTGCAACGGTTCGCACAAAGCACTCCCGCAACGGAACACCCAACTTACAACCCGCGCCAAGCAAGCGCCATCGGCCCTTGGACCACAACGAATCGGACTTTCGTCCATCAAATCACCGATCTGCCTGAGCAGCAGTGCAAGGCAGACTGCTCGCGCACCACAATTGCTGCGCCGGCCCGCCGTGGTATCACTGTTCCCAGTCGGCACGCATTGACACGGCGGTCGAATTGGGCGACCCGCTTGGCCCTTCGTAAACCGCCTCCTGAAATCGGCCCAACTTTTCCCGCCAGACCGCAGTCCATGCACAGCCAGCCTGCCCGCGATCCAGAAAAGCTGCATTGGCTGCCGATATCGGCAGCGATCTCGTCGATCAGCGTTGTGGGCATCGCGATCGGGCTGGGCATGCCGTTGCTGAGCGTCATTCTTGAATCGCGCGGCATTTCGGCCACGATGATCGGCCTCAACACCGCGATTGCCGGCGTCGCGTCCATCGCCGCTGCTCCCCTGGCGACGCCGCTTGCCGTCCGTTTCGGGACCGTCTGGACGATGTTGGCCATGATCCTGCTCGGCGCACTGGCCTTTGTCGGCTTCTATTTCGCCGACAGCTTCTGGATGTGGTTTCCGCTGCGTGCGGCCCTTCACGTCGCCCTAACGGTTCTGTTCATCCTGTCGGAATTCTGGATCAGCACGTCAGCCCCGTCGCACAAGCGCGGTCTGGTGCTCGGCCTCTACGCCACTGTCCTGTCGTTGGGCTTTGCCGGCGGTCCGTGGCTGTTCGCGGTGATCGGCAGCCAAGGGTTCCTACCGTTCGGCGTGGCGTTTGGCTTGGTCGCGGTCGCTTCTATCCCGGTGCTCGCCGCCTGGCGTGAGAGCCCGGTGATCCATGCCAAGGACGATGAAACAAAGAGCTTCGTGCGTTACATCTGGCTTGTCCCTACGGCAACCGCCGCCGTCCTGGTCTTCGGAGCGGTAGAAACCGGGGGGTTTGCACTCTTTCCGATCTATGGCGCCAGGATCGGCTATTCGGAGGCTGACGCCGCGCTGCTGCTCAGCATGATCGGACTCGGCAACGTCATGCTGCAGATCCCGTTGGGCATGCTCAGCGACCGCGTCGCGGACAGGCGCCACATTCTCCTCGGCTGCGCGGTAGTCGGCCTCGCAGGCGCCATCCTGATGCCGCACCTCGCGGCGAATTGGCACATCATGGCCGCGCTCCTCTTCATTTGGGGCGGCGTCGTCGCCGCGCTCTACACGATCGGCCTTGCCCACCTCGGCTCGAAACTGTCAGGCCGCGACCTGGCATCGGCCAATGCGGCTTTCGTGCTCTGCTACGGCCTTGGCATGGTGCTCGGGCCGCAAACGATCGGCATCGGCATGGACCTGTTCGGCACCAATGGCTTCGGGTGGTCGCTCGCCATCTTCTTTGCCGCCTACATCGTACTGGTCGTCTGCCGCATGGTTCCTGGCATGCGCCGCCACCTCGGCTGAATGTCGCGATGCCTTGCTTTTCAGTCCACACTTGACTTTCAGGCGACGTTCTTTATGTGTCGCGGCAAGTTTTCCGCGTCCGGGTCTAGCCCGCATCGAAGCGGCAAGAACACCAGACAATTGAACGGACCTACAAGATGGCCAAGGCTGCAAAACTCAAGATCAAGCTTCTCTCGACCGCTGATACAGGCTTCTTCTACGTGACGAGCAAGAACAGCCGCACGAAGACGGACAAGCTGTCGTTCCGCAAGTACGACCCGGTTGCCAAGAAGCACGTCGAATTCAAGGAAACCAAGATCAAGTAGATCTGATTCCTTCCCGACTTACGGAACGCCGCCTTCGGGCGGCGTTTTTCGTTTCCAGCCCTGCGCTCGTGAAGAGTGTTGCCCCAGAAAACTCACTTCAACGCCGAGCGGCCGGGCCACAGAAAAATGCGCGGGTCCAGAGCCTTCGGCTCAATGGCTTATACCAAGCGCCCCGACGTCTGACTCGTTCGTGATTTTGAAGCGTTTGAGTTGCGTGATTCCCTGATGCTGAAGGAGATTCGGCGATGGGAACAGCGGTGAAGTTACGGGAAGACTATTCGGC
>Ga0105046_10003890_pt1 | contig 23739 bp, 20 predicted proteins | sample MAT03_FD_78385 | JGI IMG/M metagenome (GOLD analysis project Ga0105046, IMG submission 78385) | Freshwater microbial communities from Lake Fryxell liftoff mats and glacier meltwater in Antarctica - MAT-03 (megahit assembly) | ecosystem: Environmental > Aquatic > Freshwater > Ice > Liftoff...
CAATGAGCGAGCCGACTCGTCGCACACCAGTTGATTCCAGCGCCGACCCTCCCACCCCTTGGTGGAATCATGTCGAAAGCTGGAATCACTTCCTTCTCGAGTTTAACATCATTACCACACTCGATTTCCGAATCGAGCGGTGACTGGAATCACGTCCGGTCACCGACGCAAAAAGCGTCGATGATTCTGGATCAATTGATGTGGGTTGAAACGGAAATCCCGACAATTGTTGATGCGCCAGCCCTAAATCAACCTGCTTCTCGATGAGTAGCCGTCACTCGCGAAGCGAGTGACCGACTTTGAAGGCCCAGAAAACTTGGCTTCACCCTGAGGGGCCGTGAAATCACTACCATATCTGCCATTGTCTCAACATATTCCTTCCGGAGGCCTTCTCGAAATGCGACCCTTCACTTTCCTGGACGTCCCGATGAAGGGGCTCGTCTCGCTGGTGGCTCTCGCGATGCTCGGGGGCTTGGCACGGGGCGACATTGGAATCATCTCCCCCGCCGAGGCCCGAAAGCTCATCGAGGACCCCGACCCCGCAAAACGGCCGATCGTGCTCGACACGCGAGGCGGATATAAGGATTACTTCCGCGGCCACCTGCCGACCGCACACCACCTGAACTTCGACACCCTTCGCGGGACGGACAATGGCGTTCCCGTGCAATACCTTCCCGACGACCTCACCCGGGCCCTGCTCGTTCGCGCGGGGGTTGACAAGAATCGGCTGCACCTCATTTACGCCACGGGGGACACGCTGCCCAACGACGAGATCCTGAGCGCCAGCATGGTGGCTTACGTCCTCGAGAAGTATGGCGTCAAGAACATCCGCATCGTGGACGGCGGTCTGCCTGGTTGGACGAAGGCGAAGCTGCCCGTGACGCAGGAGTATTTCGGTAATCCCGAAGGGTCGCTGCCCGAGAAAGGCGAGCCCGGCATTGCCCTTCCCTTGGAGGAACTGCTGAAACGCAAGGGTGAGCCCGGGGTGGTTCTCGTGGATGCCCGGCCGCACAACGAATACGTCGGCCAGGACGACGTCTGGCTTCGCAAGGGGCACATCCCCGGTGCCATCAGCTTCCACTGGGCCCGCCTGATGGCGAAGGACAACACGCACCAGTTCCTGCCGTTCGAGAAAGTGAAGGCTGAGCTTGAGGCGGCGGGCCTGACGGCGGACAGGCCGATCCTTGTGTACTGTGGAACCTCGCGAGAAGGCAGCCTGCTTCGCTTTTACCTGAAGCACGTTGCGAAGTACCCGGACGTGCGGCTTTACGAAGGCTCCTGGAAGGAATATGCCTCGCTGAAGCAGCATTCCGCCGAGACCCAGGAAAACAAGGCGAAGTAGCATCCTTCATGCTCATCGCGGTTCTCTTTCTTGCCGTCGCCGTGGTCGCGTTCTCCAACGGGGCCAATGCCAACTTCAAAGGCGTGGCCTCGCTCTACGGCAGCGGCACGACCACGCTCCGCAGGGCGGCGCTTTGGGGCACGGCGACCACCTTCGCGGGCTCTGTCGCTGCCTTCTTCTTCGCAAAGGAACTCCTCGTCGCCTTCAGTGGCCGCGGCATCGTTCCGGACGCACTCGTGGCCTCGCCGCAGTTCGTCTGCGCCGTCGCGGTCGGGGCGGCGATCACCAATTTCCTCGCCACTCGCTTCGGCTTCCCCGTGTCCACCACTCATGCGCTGGTCGGTGCGTTGCTCGGAGCGGGCCTGGCCGGCAGCGGCGAGGTGAACTTCCAGGCCCTGGGCAAGGCGTTCCTCTACCCGCTCTTCTTCAGCCCCTTCCTCGCGGCCGCGGCCGGGGCGATCGTTTACGTGATCCTGAAAGGATTACGCCTCGCTCCGGACCATCGCACGCCATGGCTGGATGTCCTCCATTTCCTGAGCGCCGGTGCCGCGAGCTTCGCACGGGGGCTCAACGACACGCCGAAGATGGTGGCGCTCGTGCTGGCCGTACCGGGAATCGAGGTGCAAGGTGGGTTCCTGCTCGTCGCGGTCCTGATCGCGACGGGAGGGCTGGTGGATTATCGGCGCGTCGCGGAGACGCTCGGCAAGAAGATCACCGCGATGAACCCCGGTCAGGGATTCGCCGCCAGCCTGGTGACCTCGAGCCTGGTGACGACGGCCAGCTTGCACGGGTTGCCCGTGAGCACCACGCACGTGAGCGTGGGGTCGCTATTCGGGATGGGCGTGGTGACACGCCAGGTGCACTGGCGCAAGGTGGGGCAGATCCTTCTCGCCTGGGTCAGCACCGTCCCCTGCGGCGCGATCCTGGCGGCATCGGCGTATGGAGTGATCCGCCTGATATGAGTGAGCCGTCCCCGCGATCAGACGGGATTCCCAGGCCGCCTCTCACCGAAAGGCTGACGACTTCCGCTCCGATTCCGGGATATGCACCACGGTGAGGGCACAGGATTCCCAGCCGCGGGGCTGGCCTTTTCGCCAGCCGTCCCACGAGATGAAGAAGCGTTCGCCCTTCTCATCGAGGGCGTTGCCGAAGGAGCCGTCCAGAGCGTAGCCGTACTTGTCCCAGAAGTGGTTGTGGACGAAGGCGATAATCTTCTTCTGCCGGGTCTTCAGGTTGAACTGTACGATCGGGGAATTGTCCTTCGCGGCGCCGCCGTGAGCACCGGGGACGTAGTAAAGGAACTGCCCCGTCGGGTCGACCTCGACGGACGCAATGTATTCCTGCGAGCCCACCGCGCCGGAGCCGAGTGGCTTCAATTCATCAGTCTTGGTGTTGTAGGCCCACAGGTCTGCCTTCGTTTCGGAGGTGCCGTAGACCCAACCGTCCTTGGTTTCGTTGGAGGCCGAGCGGACGTGCGGCACGTTCGCGGTCGTGATCTCGTTGGTCGCAGGGTCGTACTTCTTCCCCTGCCAGAAGACGCAACCGGTGGTGGGCGAGAAGATCAGCACGCGGTAAGGGCCATCGTCCGCCGTCTTGAGGAGCTTGCCTGTCTTCACGTCGAGGGCGAAGAACTGAATCTTCTGGTTCGGAGCGTCCTTCCCGACGGCTGTGCCGCCATAGAAGATCATCCGTTTGGGATCGAGCACGCTGGCGGGGATGGTGTGCTTCTCGATCGGATGCGTGGCAACGATCCGGGTTTCGAGCGTCTGCGGGTTCGTGCGGAGCACCCACTCGCCTTTGTAGCCGTGGGCATCATTGGTCACAGTGGTGGAGCCGCGGTCCGTGGCGTAGTAAAGCCAGCCATCGGAGCCCATGTCGATACGGCTCTGCATCTCGCCGGGTCGGTAGTTCATGCTTTCGGGGAAGGCCTTCACCGATTCGAGGAACTTGGTGGTATCGCAGAGATGGCGGAACTTGTGGGTCGGGGCGTCGTATTCCCAGAGGTGAGCCGTGCCGCGAGGGGCGAGGTGGTCGTTCGAGGAGGAGTAAAACTTGTCGCCGCGAACGAAGCCATCGGAGCGATGCGACCACGGATTGCCCGGATAGTTCTGTAGCGGATAGTAAAGGAAATCGATGACGGGCGGTGTCTTCGCGATGGCGACGTCGCTCTTGAGGTTCGAGCCGGGCTTGAGGAAGTCGGCGGATTCCTCCGTCACGAATTCCTTGCCGTCCGGCAGCGTCGGAGGGTACGGCAGGGGGTAGCGATTCACCGGCGGCTTCGGGGGCTTCGGAACCTGGGCGAAGCTGGTGGCGTTGATCGTGAGCAGCAACGCTGTGACGAGGAGTTTCATGTGCGGTGTCTCGATTCGAGGTGGGACATGTTCGCAGCCCCCGCGCTCCACTCCGAGGACTGCGCGTCGCGGCTACGCGAGAGAAGCGTTATTGGGCGCGGTCGGCGTTCCACACTTTGATGTCGTCGAAGAAGCCGTCCTTGCCGGCGACGCCGAGTTCGATCTTGGACTTGGTCTCGTGGGCGATTCCGGAGGACTTGAGGTAACCGGCCGGTTTGCCGTCGATCGTGACGCGCATCTCGTCGCCCACGGTCTCGACCACGAGGGTGTACCACTTGCCCTGTTCGAGCTTGGCAGGGAAGGTGGCGGATCGCCCGACGAGGAGCTTGGCGACCTCGGCCTTCTTCGCGGGATCCTTCTTCATCTCGTAGATGTCGTTTCGCATGTTGCCATCGCGTTCGTCGATGATCGTGACGCCGTTCAGCCGCACCTGAGCCCGGCAGATGTGGCCGTAGTGGCAGCCGGTGAACTTGCGGTCGTCGAACTCGACGTCGATCATGCTCGCGCCTTCCAGCTTGAAGCGAACCTCGACGACGCTGTTCTTGGTGGGAATCTCGAGGCCGTGCACCGCGGCGTGGGCCTTGCTTCCGCCCTTGCCGTTGACGGCGGGAACGTCCTTGTCGCGGGTCTGCGTTCCCTTGAGGGTGCCGTTTTCGACGAGGAACGTCGGCACCACCTTGTGCCAAACCTTGGCGGGCTCGCCATCGAAGTTGTCCGCGAAGAGGACCTCCTTCTTCACGGCGAGTGACTTCGCAGGCACGAGTGCAACGTCCGCCGCGAGCAGGCTCGCGGCGCCGAGTGTGAGGAGAGTGAGCGCAAAGATGGTCTTCATGAGGTTCCTGAGCTTGGCAAGGGAATCGGTGAGGAATCACGAGGCGCCGGATTCGCCACGGTCAAAGTCGATTGACTGCGAAGAAATCTCTTCTCCACCAAACTACCGCGTCGTGAGGAGGAGTGAAAGAGTCGCTTGAAAGATCCGCCGCGGATGCAGCCCACGCGCATCACGGGGCCAAGGTCTGCCCCCGTTCCGATCGCCGATCGCCTTATGCCACCACATACTCGAAGCGCTGGCGGAACTTCTCGGGCGTCATATTCACCACGGCGGCCAGCTTCGAGAGCTTCTCCGCGTCGTCGAAGTCCGCGCGATCGAGGCGGATCATGTAGCGTCGGGCGCACTCGTAATTCTCGTCCGTCACTTCCACGAGCCGAGGCCGCATTCGCTGCGTTACGGGGTCGATCATCGTTTCAAACCGAAGCGGGTCCATCCTGCCCCCCACGAAGCTGACGATCGCCCCGAACTCCGCCGATTGCTTGCTGAGCAGGAACTTCACGGCCCCGTAGCCGAGGTTGCGGGTGTACTCCGCATCGAAAGGAATCGGGTCCGCACAGCGAAGTTCGTAACCGAGGTCCTTGTCGATCATCGTGACCTTCAAGCCCAGATCCGCGAGGCGTTGCAGGATGCGGTAACGCATCATGCGGCCGAACTCGATCTCGCCGAGTCGAAGGTGGCCGTGGTCATCACGAACGACTTCGCCGAACTTGTTCAAGTCGTCGCCCAGGGCCTGGATGAGGCCTTTCTCGCCGATCGCTTCGATGAGCCCCTCCGCCAGGATCGCCAGGCCGTAAAGCTTGTTCTGGGCTCGACGCTTGATGATGGCGCCCACGACGATGTCGCAGATGAGGTCGAGCGTGACCGGCTTGCCGCGGAACTCTTCCGAGATAATGGAGAGCGCCGACGCAGACGCCTTGCCAATGCCCAGGGCCAGGTGCCCGGCGGCCCGGCCCATGCTCACGATGAGGTACCAGCGGCTCGTCGTCTTGGCGTCTTCAAACAGGTTACGGGCCAGGCCGACGCCGATATGGCGCGCCGTCTCGAAGCCGAAGGTCGGGATGCCCGGGGGCAGGGGAAGGTCGTTGTCGATGGTCTTCGGCACGTGGGCGACGCGAATGGCGCCCTCGGCTTTCAGGTAAACCTGGCTGCCGCTGTAAGCGGTGTCGTCGCCACCGATGGTGACGAGCTTGGTGACGCCAAGCTTGCGGAGATTGGTGATCACACGAGCGAGGTCGTCCGGGTTCTTCGCCGGATTCTTCCGGGCCGTGCCCAGCAGCGAACCGCCACGGTTGTAATAGCTCGCAACGTCGTTGATGGTCAGCGGCATCAGGTGGTTGGGGTTGCTCGCATCGAACGTCTCGCTGGTGAGGTTCGAGAAGCCATCGCGGATGCCGAGAACTTCGAGGCCCTGATTGATGGCCTCGATGGTGACAGAGCAGATGACGCCGTTAATTCCCGGGGCCGGCCCGCCGCCGACGAGGATCGCGAGTTTGCCTGGATTCGCCGAGTCCGCCATGAGTAGTGCCTTGCCTGTGGAAGAAAGAGAAAGCGAATATGCCGGTAATGGCGTTCCCGGCTAGCATCGGAATCGGAGGGGGAAATTTCAAGTGCCGATCAGGTTCGGAAACCCCCACCACTGGCGACCTCGACAGGCGACCGCGCTCAGTAGATCCTGATTGGCGACGTGAGGAACGGGGAATCGCAAGATTTTTGGAGAGTGGCGAGGCATACCCGCGACGAGGTCTCTTCGGAGGGCGAGAGCGTTACATACGCCCTCGCTCCGCTCGGAAGACTTCGCGTCGCGGCTACGCGATGAACTGACTTGTGAACGTCGCCTATTTCGCGCCGCCCGTCGTCACGACTGGCGTGAAGGGCATCACGGGCTGCGACCGCATCAACTCCTGGGGGCTTCCGTTGCCGCTGCCGTAAAAGAAGTTACCTGTGCCCGAGGCGAACGCCGCGCCAGGGCCTGTGGATTGAAGCGTGGGGTCCGCCCAGTGATAGCCGGGAAACGGCGAGGGGTAAATCTTGGGCGAGAGGTAATACGCGGAGCCTGCATAACCGCCGTACGCCCCCGAATCGAACCGCACGGGTGGGTTATGGCCCGAGTAATACTTCGGCCCGCGCAGGAAGTGCTGGGCGGAGGCGGAGCCGGTGAGAAGCAGGAGCAGGGCTCCCACGATCAGTGCGCGATTCATCGAGATTTCTCCAGGGATCGGAGGACCGACAAGCTTATCACATGGCGCGCACGCGCCTGCGTCGATCCCCAGAAATCACATGAGGTGGCGGCGAATCCGCGGCAATCTGGACGCATTGTGCGGATGGCCAAGCCTCGCTGCCGCTAGTCGTCCGCTTCAAAGATCGTGATCACGGTCTCTCGGGCAAGGTGATAAAACGAAAGGCACCTTCCCGAAAGGAGTCGTCATGCCCTGGGTGATCGGTGTGGATGAGGCAGGATATGGGCCGAATCTTGGGCCGCTCGTGCAGGCGGCGGTGGCGCTGTTCCTGCCCGAGGAAGACATCGCCGGGTGGCCCACGATGAAGGCCCACGTTCGCACCGCTCGCGGCAAGAGCGATGGCCGAATCGTTATCGACGATTCCAAAAAGGTCTACACTCGTGGCGGCCTCGCGGCTCTCGAACGCACCGTGCACGCCGTCTTCGGAGCCCCGGGATCGCGGCGAACATTTGAAGCCTGCTTCCGGACCTTGTTCGACGACGACGGCTGGGCGGATCTCATCGCGGAGCCCTGGTTCGCGGCCGCGGAGGCCTATCCCCTCGCGATGCCTTGCGAAGCACTGGCGGAACTGTGCCCCCGCTGGAAGGGCGCGAACTCGCGAGAATGCGTCGCAGCGGTGTCGCTCGTGCAGCCCCGGCGATTCAACCGCATGGTCGACGAGACAGACTCAAAAGCGATGGTGCTCTCCCGGGGGCTCGTGTCGTTGCTCGAGCGGCTGAGGCACGTCGGCGAAGCCTCCGAGGCGCTGCTGATCCTGTGCGACAAGCAGGGCGGGCGGAACTACTATGCCTCGCTCGTGCAGGCCGCGTTTCCCGAAGGGTGGGTGGTGATCGAGTGCGAGTCCGCGGCGGAGAGCCGCTATCGTGTCGAGGGCGTCGGTCGACCGGTGACCATCAACTTCAAGCCGCGAGCGGACGGGGACAGCCTTGCGGTGGCGCTGGCGTCGATGTTGTGTAAGTACGTTCGCGAAGTCTGCATGTTGCAGTTCAACCGCTTCTGGGCGAGCCACGTTCCCGGGCTCACACCGACAGCGGGTTATCCCCAGGATGCGAAGCGTTTCTACGAGGCCATCGCCGAGGCCCGGGCCAAGCTGGGCTACGCGGACCATACACTCTGGCGGAAACGCTGAACCGTGAGCGCCGGGGTAGCCCCTCAGTCAACTTCAGGCGAATACCCCGTCGCTGCCTACTTCTTGCTTTCCACCGGGACGAACTTCAACTCAGCCAGCCACGCCAAGGACTGTTCCTGCCAGGCGTCCCACATTGGTCCCTTGTAGCCGTTGAGGCCATGACCGCCCGAAGGAAGCTCAAGATACTTCGCCGGAATTTTCTTCTCCTTCAGGGCGTCATAGAGCATCCGGCTATGTTCGGGCACCACGACTCGGTCGTCCTTCGCATGGGCAAGGAAGATCGGCGGCGTCTTCTCCGTCACCTGCTTTTCGTTCGAGAACAACTCCACCAACTTGTCGTCGGGGTTCTTTCCCAGAAGATTGTTTCGCGAACCGCCATGTGTCAACTTGCCCATCGTGACCACGGGATAAACCAGCACCGTGAAGTCCGGCCGGCAACTGTTTCGGTCGACCGGATCCGCCGCTTTGGGATCGCCCGCGTCGAAGTGAGTGCCCGCCGTCGAGGCGAGGTGTCCGCCCGCGGAAAAGCCGATGATGCCAACCTTCGCGGGATCGATCCCCCACTCCCTGGCGTTGGCCCGGACCACGCGAATCGCACGCTGGGCATCGAGAAGGGGAACGAAAGGCTGACCCTTTGGCAGGCGGTATTCCAGCACGATGCCAGTGATGCCGTGCTTGTTCAGCCAGGCCGCGATGCCATGGCCTTCCCCACCCACCACCAGGCCGCCATAGCCGCCGCCGGGGCAGATCACCAGCGCGGCCCCATTGGGCTTCTCCGCCTTGTGGATCGTGATGCGGGCGTCGCGTTCCTCGAATTTCCCCTCCCCGATCGGACCCCGTCCGTTCCACAGCTTGAGCGAGAACGGCTCCGCTTTCGCAGGAGCGTCCGCAGCCATCAACGTCGCAACTGGCAACGGCAGAGCCAGCAATGCAAGGAGAGCAAAGCGCATGGGTGGTTTTCCTTCGGGAAGATGAGAGGCCAGATGAAGACAGCGGCCAGAAGCCAGATTGAGGACAAATGCCTGAAGTGAGAGATTATGGCGAATTCGGAGCGTAGGCGACAGGTCTTGTCTCTTCTGTCTTCTTCCGGTCTCAGGTTCCAGGTTCCTGGCCTCTGACTTCCTACGGCCTCTGGTTTCCTACGGCTTCGGTGCCGGCTCAGCCGGCAGAACGGCCGGGGGTGCGTCTTCGGCCTTTGCAGGCTGAACCACTTGGCGGAAGGAGGTCTGATCGTGTCGGCGGATCACCACGCCGCTGCCTGCGGACGACGGTCCCATGGTGTAGACGCCAAACTTCCCGGTCGTCGTCTCGGCGACGTAGAGTGCGGACTGGCCCTGGCTCACGTAGCCGGTGGTCATCATGAAGTGAACGTCCTGCCGCGGAGCGATGTTGAACTCCGTGGTCATGTCGACCTCGGCCCAGCCGACGATCTTCCCCTGGTTGCGATCGATGACGGTGCCCAGGAGTTTGCCGCTGCGGTAATCGAGCAACCAGACGCCATCGGTCTGAATACGCGGGTTGATGGAGACTGCCCCCGTGGACATGATGAAGTCCTGGTAGCGATCGTTCGACGCTGCCCCGGCGGGCCGAGGTTGGCCGAGGTAGAACATCGCCGCGACGAGGCCGAGGGCGACCCCCACCGCAAGCCCCGCGAACTGTCCGATGCCCTTCATGGCCTTCCCTCCCTGATCCACCTTCGTCGCCGTCCTTCGCGCACCATACCCACCTCGCCAGCGCTTTCCAGGCGAATTCAGGGACCGGAGCCGATCCCGTGAATATCCGTCCCTTGAATGGCCGCGTCGCGAAGTCTTTTCGCGAAGCTCGTTCATGCGTGGCACGCTCCGCTGCGAAGCTCCGCGACGCAGCTACGGGCCAAGGCATCGACAACTGTCCGAGGAATGAGCGACTCGACTCGTCGCTCGCCGGTTGATTCCAGCGCCAGCCCTCCCACCCTCGGGTGGAATCATGTTGAACGCTGGAATCACCTCCTCATCAAGTTTAACCCCATCACTGCACTCGATTTCCGAATCGACTGGTGACTGGAATCACTTCCGGTCACGGACCCAAAAAGCGTGTACGATTCTGGTGGAATTGAGAGAGAGTTTGAAACGGAAATCCCGACAATCGTTGATTCGCCAGTCCCAAGCAGAAGCGGTCGAGATCACGCTGTCGATTGTGGACAGCTCCTTACCGCTGGAACTTGTGGTCGGGCTCGTGCTATAACTTCAGAAGTCCTGTCACCCGCGAAATCTGGCCGGAACCCGACACGAACCGGGAACCCTTCCGACTCCCCCCGCGTCCAATCCCCCAGGCAGACGTGAAGAACGATGATCTCCTACGGATCGCGGAATGCTTGAAGGGACGCCGAGACGCCTTTGGCGAACTCGTTATCCGATACCAGCAAAGGCTTTATAACTCCGTGCTCCGGCTCGTGCACCAGCCGGAAGATGCGGCGGATGTGGTTCAGGACGCCTTCCTGAACGCGTATCAGTCGCTGGAGTCGTTCAAGGGGGATTCGGAGTTCTTCACCTGGCTTTACCGCATCGCTTTCAATGCCGCGGTAAGCCATAAGAGGAAACAGAGAAATAACTTGAGCCTGGATTCTGCCCAGCGTGAGTCCGGCCTGGAGCCCGGCGATCCGTCCGAGTTCGTTCGACCGGGTCTGGCGCTGGAAAAGTCGGAATCCGAGCTCCAGCTGAAAACCGCTCTCACGCGGTTATCGTCGGAACATCGGGACGTGTTGGTGATGAAGGATTTGGAAGGGATGAAGTACGAGGACATCGCCGAGATTCTGGGCGTGCCATTGGGAACGATTCGTAGCCGGTTGCACCGAGCCCGCCTGGAGTTACGAAATTTGCTCGCCCCGGAAGAGTCCTCGATTGAGACGTTGAAGGATGCACGGGAACGCGAATCGATCGCTCCGACGAGCGATCGACGGGAATGAGAGCCATGATTCCGCAGATCGAACTGGAACTTGTGACGCAAGCCGTGGACGGCGAGCTCTCTGCGAACGAGAGCCGTCGGCTTCGTCGGCTGTTGCAGTCGTCCGAGGAGGCACGCAAGCTGCACTCCCAGCTGGAGCTCAACCGCAGCCGCCTGCGTCAGCTCACGCCTGTTCCTGTGCCCCCCGGGCTGTTTCAGGGCATCATGGCGCGTGTTGGTCCTCGGCCCGTTCTCGCGGCTTCGCGTCGTCCTCTCGCCCATCGGGCCTGGCTGCCTCTTGCGACCGCCGCGAGCCTGTTCCTGGCCGTTGGCGGGGTCACGCTTACTTATGCCCTTCACGCCAAGAATCCCGAGGTCGCTCGTCACAGCGTCCCTCCGGACCTGACCATGCTGACTATTCCCATGGTCGAAGTGGCGAGAAACGACTTGCCTCCGGAGAACGGGCCGCTGGTTTCCCGGCTGCCCGAGGATGTTGAACGACCGGTGCCTTCTCCCGCACCGCGTGTGGTGCTTGATCCTGCCCCTCCACCCGCAACGGAAGTCGCAGCCCAGCCTCGGCTTGTGCCGCCGCTGGACTTCCTGACGTCCCCCCTCACCGAGCCGACTTCGCCGTTCGAGACCGTCCAGGTGCGCCTGCCATACCTGGCTTCCCTCGCGGAGATCAAAGAACGTTCGGAACCGATCGTCCGCGAACTCAGCCGCGATCCGGCGTATCGGCTCGACCTGTTCGCCAGGTCGCCCAGCCGCGGGATGGAGATGCTCCTGACGACCGCGAAGGCCGGCGGCGTGGCTGTCTCTCTCGATAGCGCCACGCAGGCCCGGCTCAAGAAGGCGAGCCCCGCGAACTATGTGATCTACATCGAATCGTTGACGCCGATCGAGATTCGCGATCTGCTGGCGAAGCTTTCCGCCGCGGATGGGCGCCTGCCGAAACGAGAGTTTGAAATGCTGCACCTGGCTTCGGCTCAGACGGCCGAGAATCGCGACCTTAAAGAGCTTCTTGGCATCGACGTCGGCCTGTGGAAGCGAACCGACGCGAACCCGAATCGGCCGATCACCGCAGGCACCGGTGACGCCGTCGCCAAGGCCGTCGCCACGGGTATCGCCACTCGCGGCCCCGAGAAGGCAGCCGTCGCACTCACGTTCCAGCCCGCCGCCCTTCGCACCAAGCCGGCCGCATCGAAAGAGCTGCAACAGTTTCTCGCCCGCCGGGGAGCACGGCCGGCAGGCTCGGTTTCGCTCATGATCGTCGTCCGCGGAATCTGATCTCCCATCACCGTACATTTCCATGCGAGCGAGGGAAGAAGCTCTCGCCTGCCCTCGCTCGCATGTGAGTTCTCCCCATCTCGTCACGTCACGTCTTTGTAACACCTCGATCGTTTGCAATCGATTCTGCCTGCTCTCTCGTCTTATCATCGGCAGTGCCGAGTGCCCGTTCCAAGTTTCCAGGTGTGCCATGCGTATTCCAGCTTTGATCGCTGTTCTCACGTTGCTCGTCGCGAGCGGCCAGGCGGGCGCCCAGGGTATAATGGTGCCCAAGGATCGAAGCGTTCCACCGCTGACGCTGGTTCGCCATGTGATCCGTGCCGAGTGCCAGGACCAGGTGGCGGTCACGTCCGTCGAGCAGACCTTCCGCAACCACACGGATCGCCAACTTGAAGCGACGTACCTCTTCCCCGTGCCTCGCGGGGCGAGCGTCAACAAGTTCTCGATGTGGGTCGACGGCAAGGAGACCTCCGGCGAACTCCTCGAAGCGAAGAAGGCCCACCAGATCTACACGGACATTGTTCGCCGGACGCAAGACCCCGGCCTGCTCGAATATCTGGGCAACGACCTGATGAGCCTTCGCATCTTCCCGGTGCCGCCGCGGGGCGATCAGAAGGTGAAGGTCAGTTTTACATCGATCGCACCCCAGGATTCGGGCGTCGTCGAGTACACCTTCCCCATCAAGACCGATGGCAAAACCACGCGAGCCCTCGAAGAGTTCAGCGTGCGGCTCCAGATCAAGTCGCAGCACCCGGTGACGAACGTTTACAGCCCCACGCATGCGGTCAGCATCAATCGCAAGAGCGAATCCGAAGTGGCGGTCGAGTTCGAGAAAAGCCAGGCGATTCTCGATAAGGACTTCCAACTCTTCTACGGCGTCGGCAAGCAGGAGGTCGGCCTCACGCCTCTTCTTTTCAAGCCGGTGACGAAGGAGGACGGATACTTCATGCTGCTCGTCTCGCCGCAGACGGCGGGTTCCTCGCCCATGAAGCGAGTTCCGCGGGACATGGTGATGGTTCTCGATACGTCGAGCAGTATGTCCGAGATCAAGATGTCGCAGGCGAAGAAGGCCCTGAAGTACTGCCTTTCCCAGCTTGAGCCTGGCGACCGCTTTGGGCTCATTCGCTTTTCGACGAGCCCGACGAAGTATCGGGATTCGCTCATCGAGATCGACGCGGACCAGCGTGAGCGGGCCGAGAAGTGGGTGAACGACCTCCGCGCCGGCGGCGGCACGGCGATATGGCCGGCGCTCGAGGACGCCCTCGCCATGCGGTCGGACGACGTGAGCCGTTCGTTCAACATCGTCTTTTTCACGGATGGCCTGCCCACGGTGGACGAGACGAACCCGGAACGCATCGTGAAGAACGTGACGGGGAAGAACACATCGAACACTCGCGTCTTCACCTTCGGTGTCGGCGACGACGTCAATGCATCGATGCTTGATCGCCTCGCGGACAACAGCCGCGGGTTGAGTACGTATGTCCGCCCCGCGGAGGACATCGAGACGAAAGTCGCGAGTTTGTACACGAAGATCAGCCATCCGGTGATGACGGATGTCCGCCTCAGCGCGGGGGACGACGTCAAGCTTCAGGAGATGTATCCGCCGAAGCTGCCGGACTTGTTCCACGGTAACCAGCTTGTCGTCATCGGCCGATACACGGGGAGCGGCCACACGGCGCTGAGGCTGACGGGCAATCTTGGGGGCGAGAAGAAGGAACTGGTGTACGATCTCTCGTTCCCCACGAAAACCGAGGAGGCGAAGGGCTTCGTCGAGGATCTCTGGGCACGCCGAAAGGTGGGCTACCTGCTGGATCAGATTCGCGCCAACGGTGAGTCGAAGGAGCTAGTGGACGAGGTGACAAGCCTGGCGAAGAAGTACGGGATCGCGACGCCTTACACGAGCTACCTGGTGGTGCCGGACGGCCCGCTGCCGGTGGTTCCGCCGACGCCGCGACCTCCGTTCCCGCGACCGATGCCGCTGCCAGGAATTCTCAGTGGAGTCGGCTTTGGTGGTTCCATGGCGCGTCCGGCGACGAGCGCGGCGGATTTCGCGAAGTCGCTGCCGCCGGCCAGCCCGACCTCCGGCGCGAAGCCGGGCGAGGAAGCGATCGGTGCAGCCCGCGGAGCCTTCACGGAGAAAGCGGCCCAGCAACTCGTCGACGACCTGAAACGCGAGAAGGATGGCGAAGGCAAGGAGTCCGCTCTTCGCGAATTGCGAAAACTCCAGGATCAGAAGAAGACCTTTGACGGGGCCAACCTTGCCTTCCGAGGGCGGGACGCGAATGCGTATCAGTCCGGAAAGCTGGGCGTCGATCTGTCGCTGAACGCCTCGAACCTCCGCGAGCAGAACCGCGTGAGCCAGACGGCCAACCGTCAGATTGGCGGCAAGAACTGTCTCGAGATCGGCGGTATCTGGATCGACGACAGCTTCAAGGCGGACATGAAGAGCGTCGTCGTGAAGGCCCAGAGCGACGCGTACTTCCGCATCCTCGAACTTCATCCGCAGATCAAGGACATCTTCCGCCTCGGCAACCAGTTAATCTGGGTCGCACCCAGCGGCATCGCCCTGATCGTCGACATCAACGACGGCAAGGAGAAACTGGACGACGCGGAGATCGAGACGTTGTTCAAGAAGTGATGGTTCAGCCGCGGAGCGGCGACGGTAGGCAGCCAGGGGCGTGAGCCCCTGGAACTCACGCCCCAACCGCCCAAGCCCCGCAGGGGCGAAAGTGCTTTCGTCCCTACGGGACTTCCATGGTTCCTCCATTCTCACCAGGGGCTTTCGCCCAGGGCTAACGACCGCCGCCGCATCCGCGGCTGAAAGACCAATGAGACCGATCCGAATCGAGTTCCTCTACGCAGCAATACCACTGGCGAAACCACTGGCGAACGCCCAGTGGCCGTAATGAGATCCATGCGTACCGATTGGATCGTGCGGGAAGATTTTGGAGCCCAATAGCCGTTCGCCTCGAAGTCAAAGTAAGTGGCACTGGACGAGACGAAGTTGCCACAGTCCAAGTTCCAATACGATTCCCCGCTTTACTCTGGAAACGCCCTGCGTCCTTTCGGAGAATGTCATCGCTCCCCCCTCGAATCTCCTGAGGACCACGCCATGACCTCTTCCCTGACTCGCCGACACTTCCTGGCCTCGAGCGCCGTTCTCGCGGCCTGGGCTCGCCTCTCCGCGGCGGATGCGGATCCGTTCGGCGGGTTCATCCTCGGCGTCCAGTCGTACACCTTCCGCAACTTCGATCTGGAACAGGCTCTCAAGCGGACCCAGGATCTCGGCCTGAACTACGCGGAGTTCTACCGCAAGCACATTCCCACCGACAGCAGCCCGGAGAATCTCAGGGGCATCCTTGCTCTGTGTGCGGAGTACAAGGTCAAGCCCGTGTCGTTCGGCGTCGAGAAGTTCACCAAGGACCATGACAAGAACAAGAAGCTCTTCGACTTCGCCCAGGCCATCGGGATCAAGTTCGTGAGTGCCGATCCGGATCCGGATAGTTTCGACAGCCTGGACAAGCTCTGCGAAGAGACGAAGATCGCGATCGCCATCCATCCCCACGGCCCCAGCGGCAAAGGGTTGCACCGCTGGTACTCGCCGACGAAGATCCTCGAAGCGGTCAAGAACCACAATCCCCTGATCGGCACCTGCCTGGATACGGGCCACCTGATTCGCACGGCTCAGCTCGGTGAAAAGCTTGATCCGGCCGAGCAGATCAAGATCATGGGAGCCCGGAACTTTGGCTTGCACCTGAAGGATCACGACAACAAGCGAAGGACGGACGTGCCGTTCGGCTCTCCGGATGGCGTGCTGGATGTCGCCGGTGTCCTGAAGGCGCTCCGGGAAGTGAACTTCAAGGGCTACCTCGCGATCGAGTACGAGGCGAACCCCGCGGACCCGTCTCCGGATATGAAGAAGTGCGTGGCTTACGTCAAGGACGCGGTGAAGAAGCTTGGGTGATCGCGTTGCTATGTCGTGGGCGAAAGTTCCTACAATATTCCCTTCCAACCAAGCCCACCCGCATACATGGGTGGGCTTTTGAGTATCGAGTGAGAGTAGCTTATGACCGAGATGGAAATCGCAGAGCTTCGTCAGAAGCGTTACAACGGCACGGTGGCCGACCTGAAGCGGATTCACGCGGACCTGATGGTGATTCGCATCAAGCCGGACTTCGCCCGCCCGCCGCACAGCCCGGGTCAGTACACGACGCTCGGGTTGGGGAACTGGGAACCGCGAGTCGACGGCTGCCAGGCGGAAGCCCTGAAGCCCGAGGATCTCTCCAAGGTTGTTCGCCGTTCGTACTCGATTAGCTGCTCGATTGAAAGCGCTCCGGGCATGCTGGTGAACATCGCCGAGACGGACTACATCGAGTTCTATATTGTGTTGGTTCGCGAGAACCTGGATGGGCGGGTGCCGGCGCTCACGCCGCGACTCTTCGCGCTGAAGCAGGGCGATCGCCTCAACATCGGCGAGAAGATCACGGGCCACTATACGCTTGACGCCGTCGGCCCGAACGACAACGTCATCTTCCTCGGCACCGGCACCGGCGAGGCCCCGCACAATTACATGCTCTGGCAGCTTCTGGCCCGCGGCCATCAGGGCAGGATCGTCTCCGCTTGCTGCGTTCGCTACCGCAAGGATCTTGGCTACTTGGCCACGCATCACGATCTGATGGAGCGATACAAGAACTATCGCTACCTGCCCCTGACCACCCGCGAGGCCAGCGGCACCAAGAAGGTTTACATTCAGGATGTCATCACCAGCGGCGAACTCGAAGAGGCACTTGGCGACAAGCTCGACCCGGCTCGCACGCACGTCTTCCTCTGCGGTAACCCCAAGATGATCGGCGTGCCGATCCGTGACAAGGCCGCTGGCACCAAGACGTATCCCACGCCCACCGGCGTGATCGAGATCCTCGAGAACCGTGGCTTCATTGCCGACATCTCGGCCATGAAGATCAAGGGCAACATCCACTTCGAAGAGTACTGGTGAGAAAGCGGGGTGCGGAATGCGAAGTGGGGAATCGAACCCGATCAGCATTCCCTTCATGGCTTACGACCTTCGCGGCGGCAGCAGGAGTCGCGTCTTCGATTCCGAAATCCGAACTCTGCATTCCGAATTTCTGAGGGGCCGATGGCGGACATCAACGAATCGATCGGCGGCTATCGCCTCCGCAACCTCCTGCAGACGAGCCAGAAAACGCAAGTCTTCGAGGTGGTGGAACCGGCGAGCAACCGCCACTTCGCCATGAAGCTGCTGCTGCCCGAGGTGGCAGAGGTCGAATCCGAACGCCGGGCTCTCTTCCACGAGGCCGAGATCGGCACCGAGATGCGCCACGAGAACGTCATTCACATTCTCAAGGTGAACAAGTCGCAGTCCGCACCGCACTTCATCATGGAGTTCTTCCCCTCGGGCAGCCTTCGCGAGCGGATCAAGCGGAAGGACATGGGCTTCATCAAGCAGCACTCGCGGAAGATCTTCAAACAAGCCGCCACGGGGCTGGCATACATGAACTCCAACGACTACATCCATCGTGACGTGAAGCCGGACAACATTCTGGTGAACCCGCTGGGTGATACGAAACTCATCGACTTCGCGATCTCCAAGCAGTACCCCACGGGCATCAAGCTCTGGTTCTACCGCAAGGGCAAGCCCCAGGGCACGCCAAGCTACATGTCCCCCGAGCAGATCCGCGACGAGGTGCTCGATACCCGTGCCGATATTTACAGCTACGGCTGCACGCTGTACGAACTGACCTGTGGCCGACCGCCCTTTCGTGCGACCACGACCAATGAACTGCTGACCAAGCACCTCGCCGAGAAGCCCTCGCCCTTGATCGCGTACAACGCGGATGTGACGGACGCCTTCTCGAACTTCGTGCTGAAGCTGCTGGCGAAGGACAAGAAGAATCGGCCGAAGCACTTCCACGAAGTGATGATGGAGATGAAGAAGCTGCCGATCTACAAGTCGGTGGTGGAGAAACGCGACTCGGAAGAGGAATAACTCGGAACGTGGAACTCGGAATGCGGAATCTCCGAGAATCGCAAGAACAGCAATCCGCTTCGTTTTCGATTCCGCAATCCGAATATCTTCCAGGGTTTCCCATGATCCCCGAACCGCTGCCCTTCGAGAGCGACATTCACGACCTGGAGGAATCGCTCGCTCGAATCGAGAGCACCTCCGCCAGCGATCCCGCCGCCGCGGAGACGCTACGGCAGATGCGACGAGACCTCGCGGCTCTCAAGAAGAAGAAGTACGCCAACCTCAGCGAATGGGAGACGGTGCTCGTCTCGCGCCATCGCGATCGGCCGCAGACGATGGACTACGTCGCCATGATGTTCGACGAGTTCGTCGAACTCCACGGCGATCGGGCCTTCGGCGACGACCGTGCCCTTCGCTGCGGCCTCGCACGACTCGGCGATTTCAAGGTGATGCTCGTCGGCCATCAGAAGGGCCACACGCTCGCCGAACGGCAGCAGTGCTACTATGGCTGCGCCCATCCCGAGGGCTACCGCAAGGCCCTGAGCAAGATGAAGCTCGCCGCCAAGTACGGCGTGCCGGTGATCTGCCTCATCGACACGCCCGGCGCCTTCCCCGGCGTTGGAGCGGAGGAACGAGGCCAGGCCCAGTTGATCGCGACGAGCATCTTCGAGATGACACGGCTCGCCACGCCCGTAATCTGCGTTGTGATCGGTGAAGGCGGCTCCGGCGGAGCCCTCGGCATCGGCATTGGCGATCGAGTCGCGATGCTTGAGCATGCGTACTACAGCGTCATCAGCCCCGAGGGTTGTGCCGGCATTCTCTGGAAAGTGGCGAACGAGGAGACAAAGCCGAAGGCCGCCGAGGCGCTCAAGATGACCTCGAAGCATCTGCTAAAGTTCGGCGTGATCGACGCGATCATCCCCGAACCGGTCGGCGGCGCTCACCGCATGCCCCGCGACGCCGCGAACAACCTCAAGTCCTACCTCACGCGAACCCTGCGCGAGGTGCGTGCAAAGCCTCTCGACGTGCTGCTCGAGGAACGCTACCGCAAGTACCGAGTCCTCGGGGTGATGGCCGGGTAACCGCTCACATCGGAACTTCCCGAAGCGGTCTCAACGCCGTCGCACTCGCCAGCGATAACGGCGGCGATAGCGGTGGACGGAGTAGTGGAACCGATATCGGAAGTACGTGTAATAGGCGTTCGCCGGCCGAGCACTCAGCCCAACGGCGGCGACAGCCCCCAGCCAGACCGTGATGGTCTGCATCACCCTTCGCAAAGCGGAACGGCGGTTCATCGCAACTCCTCTGGTTATTCCAGGACTTCTACCTGTTTGCCATCGGGTGAAACCGAGATGGTGAAGTCTCTCCCCTTGGGTCCCTTGCCTTTAAAGTGGTAGCCGATGAGGGCCTTCTCCTCTTTCATCTCGTACGCCGTCCCCACCTCAAACTTCGGACGCTCTTTCTTGAGGGCGGCCATCACAACCGGCGGCACCTTTTCGAGTAGGATCTCCACTACAGACTCGAGGATTACCCCGGTGGACGACACCTGCACCTGAATGTCGCGACCCTTCGCAATGGTGCCACGCATGTCGTAAACGTAATCTCCGTCGCGGTGCGTCTGAAGATTCTCCCCCTGGCGGATCTGGTGCGTCTCGGTGGGGGTGAACTTGGGCCACTTGGCGTGAACCGACTTGAGTACGCCCTCGGGCACGCGGGACGCCACTTTCAATTCCGTCTCGCATTCGACCGCTTTACCATCAGCCGTCACCAAAACGGTCACATCGCGCTTGAGGGCATCGGTCCCATCGAGCTCGTAGGCGGTCTTGTCTCCATCGATGATCTTGCTCGCCCAGATCCACTTGGGTTCGGACACAACTTGGTTGGCCGCCTCGATCACGACCTTGGGAACCTTGGCCAGTTCGACTTCCTTCTCTGCCGCAGAACTTCGCGACTCCGCGAGCCAGGATGTCGCGACAAGTCCGCCGCCAGCCAGCATCCCCAGCAGGGCCTCGCGGCGGCTGCCAGTGTCATCGCCTGTCATGAGATCCCTTTCAGCGAAGTGGTGGTGGAAAGTGTCTGAAGGTCACGGCGATCGCTCGCGAACGATCCAGTGATCGCCAAGCCAAATCCAGGAGGTTCTTGATCGCAAGCAGATTCTGCACTCGCCCGACGCGCATTGCAGTTAAGAACAGGCGATGCCCATATTCCTTTCATCTTTGATCGGATAAGATACTGGAACCCGCCCGCTCGCCTGCCCCAGGCCACTTCCTCCTTTGGAGCCCGGATCGATGGCCGACGCGGACTCACCCGCACGCCCGCCTCAGCCACGGGCTGACGCACCCCCGGGGGCCGCCTCGTCGCCCGACCTCACCGGGCGCATGCTCGGGGATTTCGAGATCCTTCGCAAAATCGGCTCCGGCGGCATGGGGCAGGTCTACCTCGCCCGTCAGCTTTCGCTGAAGCGGGACGTTGCCGTGAAACTCCTCCGCAACGAACTCGTCACGAACCCCACGGCCCTCAAGCGTTTCGAGGCGGAAGCCCACGCCGTCGCCCGGCTCAACCACCCGAACATCGTGCAGGTGTATCACCTCGGCGAGAACGACGGCCTGCGTTACATGGCCCTGGAATTTGTCGATGGCCGTAACCTGCGTGACTACCTCGTCCGCAAGGGGCCGCCGGACCTGCCGGTGACGCTCAGCGTGGTTCGCCAGGTGACGCTGGCGTTGCAGAAGGCTCACGAACAGGGCATCGTTCATCGCGACATCAAGCCGGAGAACATTCTCGTCACGCGGAAAGTCGAGGTCAAAGTCACGGACTTCGGCCTCAGTCGCTTCTTCACCGGCGAGGCCCCGGCCCTGAACCTGACGCAGAGCGGGGTCACCCTTGGCACGCCCCTGTACATGTCCCCCGAGCAGGTGCAGGGGCACACGCTCGACCACCGCAGCGACATCTATTCCTTCGGAGTTACCTGCTACCACCTGCTGGCGGGGGAACCGCCGTTCCGCGGGACCACAGCATTTGACGTGGCGATGAAGCACGTCCACGAGGTGCCGAAGCCGCTGTCCGAGTACCGGCCGGACCTGCCCGCGGATCTTTGTGCCATGGTCCACAAGATGATGGCGAAGAGCCCGGCCGATCGCTATCAGGCGGCCCGCGAGATTCTTCGCGACCTGGCCCGGGTCCGCGAGGGGCTCGGCCTGAATCTGACGCAGGCCAATTCGCTTCTGACCTCCGGAGCACCGAACCACACGGTGCTGAGCCTTTCGGGCGCGACCTCTGGCGAAGCCTCGGTGCCGATGGGGGCCACGATCGCGATGCCATTCGTCCAGCGGCCGATCCGCTGGGGCCGCTGGCTGGCGCTGATCGGCAGTTGTACCGCCGCGATCGCGGGAGGGGCGTTCGTCCACGGCCGGCTTCACCCCTCGTACGATTCCTCCGCGGCCGAGGCGAAGGGACTCGTCGAGATTGCTCCGCCCATGGCCCCATCGCTGACGCGCGAGCGCGAGTTGCTCAAGATCCTGGAATCGCGAGAGACTTCGCCGCCGGATGTGATCTCGGCGTCCATCGAACTGGGGCTGCTTTACCTTCGCGAGAATCGCCTGAAGGAAGCGGAGATTCGCTTCAATAAGTTGGAAGAGGAGACCTTCCGCGGCAAGTTCAGCACGGAGCACGCTCAACTCGCCGGGCGGATCGGGCAGGCAGTTGTGTTGGCGTTCAGGGATAAGCCGACGGAGTCAAACGCCCTGGTTTTCAAGGCGATCCCGAAGATCGGTTTGAAGGCCCCTGGCGCCGGGATGGGCAAGTTCCGCGAGTTCATGCTGGCGAATCCGTCACTGAGTCAGGCCCTTTCCGAAGCGCTCAATCGCAACGCCGCCAACCAGCGTGACCAGCGGCTTCCCCTCGTGCTAGAGCAACTCCGCCAGGCCCGCGATCTGATGCGGCCGATGAAGGAATGACCGCTTCGGTGCGATCTCGCATGGCCGCGAAGCATCGCGCGAACCTTCACCTGTGATCCACTTTCATCGTTGCTCGAAGCCGCTTGCCGCTTAGCGTTGTGGAGCACGGTCACATGTGGACGATCTCCAAAACGCTAAGCGGCAAGCGGTACGTTCCGTCCGCATTCCCGATTACTCGGGGCTCACAAGCTTACCGATCGCATCGCCGGCCAGCTTTGCGGAGATGATCACCTGCTTGTCCTTCACGGAGCTTTCGAGCGTCTTGCCAAGTTCGACGAGCGGCTTCATCCTCGGGTCGTTCGCGCCGATGAACGGCAGGAAACCCTTGAGTTGCTGAAGACCTTGATCGACGAGCTTGCCGAAGTCGCCAGCGGCATCCGCGTCCTTCATGCCGAAGCCCAGGTTAATCGCGACGTCATCGGTCACGTCCACTGTCAGAGCAAGGTTGTCGGTCTTGGCAAGGTTCTTCTGGATGGCAGGGTCGTTAACGCCAGGCAGTTGGGCGTTGCCGAGCTTGCCTTCGAGAACCGCGACGACGGAGATGGAAGTCTTCTCGTCGATCTTGGTGATCAGGGCTGCCAGGGCGGGCTTCACGGGCTTCTTCGCGCCGCCGGCCACGGCTTCCAGAGCGATTTCCTTCGAGGTGCCGAAGACGATCGTGCTCTTGTCCACCACGGTGCCATAAACGGGTCTGGGCATATTATCGACGCTGATCTTCATCAGTGTGCTATCGCCTTCCTTGGACAGCGAGACCTTGTCCGGATTCATCTTGGCGGCGGCTTCAGCGGACTGATAAAGCTTGTCCGGATCGAAGGTGCCGCGGACGATGATGAGGGCGTTGGAGTTGGAGGGATCGTCGCCGTAAAAGCCGACGATGACGCGGTCGAGATCCTTGAGCGGATCAAGGCCGAGGGAGCCGAGCACCTTCTGGGCATCGTTGCCACCCAGGGCTTGCTTTATCTGTTCGAGGGCGTACTTCTTCACCAGCGCAGAGTCAACGACCTGGCGGACGTTGATATAGACGGCCCCTTCGGAGGCGGCCGGCAGGAGCTTGTCGACTTCGGCAGCCCGGGCGGGAAGGGCCATGGCCAGGGCCACGACGAACGTGCCGAGCACCCGGCGAGACAGGCAGAGCATGTGATAATCCTTTCAGAGTAGGCCCCGCCCCAGTGGCAGAGCACGAGCAACGCACGGGTGATTCTACCCAGCCTTGGGTTCAGAAGTTTCACCAACTTCGATGTACGAGTGATCGGCCCCGAAGTCGAGGCGAGTGGCGAGGGGGAATTGGCGATAATCGCAGTGACGAACTCCGAATTCCGACGAGTTTCGAGTTTCCTTGCGTCTTCCCCTTCCTCCGTTGGCGGATAGTTTGATCCCGACGTGATTCGTCTCACGAGGGGATTCGCATGCTCCGTCTCAACGCTTTGTTCACGCTGGTACTGACCACAGGTGTGACGGCCGCGGCGCCTACCGAGAACATTTACGCCTGGCTGCAGAAGGGCGACTGGGTGGAGTTCAAGACCGCCAACGGGGCCAAGGAGACCGTGATCTCCCGGCAGACGGTGCTCGACAAGAACGACAAGGAGATCACGCTGAAGCTGGAATCTTCCATCAATGGCAAGAGCAGCGAGCCTCTGGAGCAGAAGATCAACATTCAAACTCCCACCGATCCCGAGGAGGTTCTCAAGAATCTCAAA